>Ga0307517_10002884_pt1 | contig 27254 bp, 15 predicted proteins | sample 23_EM_MG_FD_194515 | JGI IMG/M metagenome (GOLD analysis project Ga0307517, IMG submission 194515) | Populus trichocarpa ectomycorrhiza microbial communities from riparian zone in the Pacific Northwest, United States - 23_EM | ecosystem: Host-associated > Plants > Roots > Unclassified | place... | reverse complement strand
TCCAAGTTCAGGGGCAGGTCAGGATCGTGAGGTTGATTTGGTGTGTGTGTGGTGTTTTACTCCGCCTACACCTTCCCGAATAGGAAGGTGAAAAGCGGGGTAGGAGAATTGAGGGAAGGGAGCTTGACTCGATAAGGGTGAGAAATACTTGCACTTTATATTTTTCTTCTACAGCTGAACAACCGTCGCGCCTACACTCCGGAGGGAGGAATACGGAAACAATGAATTGTAATAAAAATCACCGAAACGTTTCTGTAATTGTCGGGCGAGCCGCTCTGTACCAATAGGCTAGGGATGAGCCAAGAGGTACGATCGTGCTCTTTCGTACTCTTGCGGGTTAAAGTACTGTAGGTTAAGCGGATAGTAGAAGCCTCCTTGTCCACAACAAGTCCTTGGCAACAGGCTGCATAAAAATGACCCATTGAAGAGGTTCGGGGACCAATCGTCGGACTTCAAGAACTTCTCCTAAAGTGGGGATGCCAGGTCTCGCTTTCTGCCCACCTCGTCCCTTTAGACTATCCTACCCCGCATCGTACTTGAGTACTATAAGTATCCCCCAATTTGTACCGCTCGGCGATCTAAAGGTCCTCTTATCGTAAAGGAACCTACGGCTGCTCGGGAAGGGCCTTCGTGAAACGCCGCCTTCGGTAAACAGACTCTAATTACGAGATACCCCCCCCCCCCCACTAGGCCAAAGTGAAACTCGGCTTCGGGAGGGCTTTCGTAGAGCCACAGAAGTTCATTTGAAACTTTCTGAAACGCTAATTCGTGCAACAAGAGGGACCGTTACTCTGTATCAAACCTTATTGTTATATCTACCTTTTTCCGTTATTCCATCTTGCAGCTATAATCTACCGTGCGGTATCAGCTAGCACAATACAATAACGTACGGTATTATTCAAACACCACTATCTCGGGGCATGTCAGGATTTTCTTGTCTGGCTCTCAAGATCATATGGGCTCGTGACTCCCGACCTACGGATAAATAGAGTGTTCTAGGGGGAAAAAATAAAAATTGCGGTAGGATTTCTGTAGGTAGAAGGAGAATCGGGGAGATAGGATATCTCAGCACTGGCGAATCGATATTGCGCAGCAAGGGCGTCAGTTCATTCGCATTTATCAAAATTAAGTAAGGTAGAATATCGGAGATAGTTGAAAAACTCGCTATGCGCCTAGTTGTTGATGGCAAATCGCTCATAACCTGATGGCAACTTACTTGGGGCTAGTAGTGGACTAACGGGTGGCACGGGAGGAAGGCACTTCGGTGGTGGAGTTGGAGTAGAGATGTTTGACGAGGAGCTCTCAACAGAGTATTATACTCGAGCAGCTAGAGACTGAAAACGGGAAGAGAGTCCACGCAAGACAAGACAGGAAAACCCCACATGACAGGAAAAAAACCCTGAAAAAGGAAGTAGTCACAACGATCCTCCAGGTCGCGCTCCAAACTATCGGATTTTAACAACTACCAGGTTACATCTATCAGTTAAAATGTAATACATGCAAGTAGGGATATCCAGCATTTAAGTGACTCATTCACCTGTGACCAAAGAGCAGAGATTGCCGTAACGATTGGTGAGCCCTGCTCATAGAAGAAACATCCGCGCTCAGGAGACCGAGTTAAGTGCGGGAGGGTTGGAGAAAGTATAATGGGGTGGGTAGAGCACCCCGTTCCGGAATAGCACACTATTCAGGTGGGTGTCATCTAAGCAGATGCATGAGGGTAGACCGCATGGCAGGGTTTTGTAGTTTATGCGGCGCATGTAGAATTAGACTTAATGTCGTAGCTGAAAGACTCCTTATTGTATTGCTTTCCTTGATGGGCAAGGCTAAAAGGTGCGGATAACCTTCCAACCCCGCCTTTAATCTCTCCCTTAGTTAGCAAGTGGCTTTATGCCGCCCTGTGTGGATGTGAGAAATGCTTGAAGTGTATATTTTTCTTCTATGTCTAAACAACCGTCGCAACTACACTCTAGAGGGAGGAGAGGGAGAGGAAAAAATAGACCCTAATAAAAATTATTGAAACAAAAAAACAACAAAAGTAAATTTAACGGTTATTTGATAGGATGTCCCTTGGTCACGGCGAATTTAACAGAATGCCCCCAGGAAAAAAAGTTTGATAGAATGCCCCTCTGTCGGCCAAGATATAAGACTAGAAAGGAAATAAGGGTGCTAACCCTAGTATATAGATGGTGTGTGAAGTAATAACCATCTTGAACCTGGGCATACTTGTCTTGTTTCACACCCGGCACCACCACTATGGCGCTTCTACACAACCAATCCTTCGAAACATTTTCGGACTTCAAAGCGCAACTTCACCAATGGGCACTCTCCGATAACTTTGCGATTAAAATCGAGAAATCTGACTGTTCAAGATGCGTTATCAAATGTCGCTCGGCAGCTGATTGTCCCTTTCATGTTCGTGCAACCTGGAAGCCGGAACAGGAACAAGTTGTTATTACAGCTTTGAATCCAATACATACTACATGTCTTGGAGCAGCCCCTGTGCCACGTGCTTCATGCAGTCAGTTCACTTACCTCCGGGAAGCTGTTCCTAAAATTCTTCCAATTACGGGGAAGACCAAGCCTAAGGAAATCCAGCAGGCAATGCAGCTTCATTATAAAGTCAGTATTAGTTATGCTGTGTCGCATAAGGTTCTTCAGTACCTTCAGGGTCAAGATATTGGTCTTGAGCGGGCTCAATTCCAGCTGCTACCATTATATATTCAGAAGCTTCATGAGATTGATGAAGCAGGCCACTTTCACCTCAGTGCATGCTCAGAGAGTGGACGCTTTCAACGGTTATTCATCAGCCCTTCTGCTAGCCGTCATCTTTTCCAAAGATCCCCCAAGCTTATTGCTGCCGATGGCACCTTTACAAAGTCAAAATTTCGTCAAAACTCTTCTCTTTGCTGTGGGAATTGATGGGGATAATAAGGTAATCTTACTTGCATGGTCACTGGTAGAGAGTGAGAACCAAGATTCCTGGGAGTACTTTCTCCACAATCTTATAAGGTAGTGTGACTTCCTCATCCTTTACGATTCCTGTGTAGAATTATACTAGGAAGATCATTATACTAACTCGTGTTTCAACTAGTAGTGCGATTCCGGAAATTAATGAGTCCAATACTACCTTCATAAGTGACTGGGACAAAGGCTTGATAGCAGCGGATCGGATTCTGGATAAGGCAGTGCGTGCATACTGTTGTCAGCATCATAGTGAGAATGTCAAAAAGAACTTTGGAGTTGGTGCCAAAGACCTATTTTGGAAGCTTGAACGATCCTCTCATCTACCTCAATTTCCAGAACACATGCATACATTGGCTACCCAAAAGCCTAAAGCAGCTGCATATATTGAGAAAATTGGGCTGGAGCTTTTCTCGTCCGCTCACTTCCCCGGCCGTCGCTATACTCATGACACATCAAATATTGTTGAGTGTATGAACTCAATCTACCTAGAGGAGCGAGAGCAGCCTGTACTCATAATGTTAAATGGGATCTGGCATAAGGAAATGAGTCGTCATTACGAGCGTTATGAGAAAGCCCAAGCTTGGTTGCTGCACGGAGGTTCTCTCTTAACTGATTTTGGGACAGAGAAGTTGAAAGAAGCAATCAAGTTTGCGCGTCAGTATACTATACAGGTATCAAGTACCGATGATGCACTAGTAACTAGGGCAATAAATGGTGCAAGAGCATATACTGTGAACTTGGAGTCTCGGAAATTCACATGCCTTCACTCTTTTGATACCGATATTCCTTGTGTGCACGCAATCGCTATTATATACTGTCTCGGCAAGGCACCAATCAACTATATGCCTTCCTATTGCCGAGTTGAAACCTTTAATGAAGCCTACAAAATCAACCTGCCTGTGGCCAGTATTGAGTTGCTTTCACTCCAACAGGATGCGAATGAAACAGGGAGAATTGAAAGCGCAGAAAGGGCACCTGATCCGGAACTCTTAGTAGAGGTTACAGAGCAGAAAACTACCAATAATGATACTACTGGACAGGAAATTCCAGGACCGGGTAGGCGTCACCCACCGCACGTATCCATGGAGGCACCGGTAACACGAGTACCACGTGGAAGGCCAGCCAAAAAGCGCAAACGACTAGGGGACCACCGATCAGGCATTCCCAGCATCGGAGAAGAAATTATGAGTAAAGCACCTCCGCGATGTTCTACCTGTGGTAAAGTTGGCCATTATGCTCGGACATGCCAACAATCACATATTTAGTGCCTGCCTCTGTATTTTAGAATAATAATCTATTTACATTTTCCGCTTATAACATTTTGATTGATATATGCTACTCGAACATAGAATGGAGGGGCATTCTATCAAACTTTTTTTCCCGGGGGCATTCTGTTAAATTCGCCGTGACCGAGGGGCATCCTATCAAATAACCGTAAATTTAATGGAAATTTGATGATGCACTAAATTATTTTAACAGAACAGAAATAGTCCCCCACTAACGCTACTATGGTACTAGATTTCAGCCGAGAGCTCACAATTCCGGATTTAACTCTATAGGAAAGGTTAAGATAGAGGATTAGAGAGGTATATATAGATGTGTGTATTCCCGTGGTGTGAGATTTCCTCCTACTAGGAAAAGCATCTGAACTTTGCTTCGTGACAGGCTTAGTCCGGAAGGGAAGGTAAGGCGGCAATTACCGCACAGCGCGTTTTAGGCTGGAGGAGGGGGTTGGATGGAGGTGAGAGTGGGCGGTGGTGGCGGCGATAAACAAGTTTAGAGAGGTGTTGCGGTCCTGGCGGAAATGGCACATAGGTAATCAAGATGGTTTCCAGGGGTGATAAGGAAGACAGTGCCTCTTCGCGCTTAGGTCGTGTTATCCGTGGTAAAGTTAGATGGAGGTTGTAGTAGAGCGATCACTCCCGTGTGGCCATTTTTAGTGGCCCACCAGAGTGGCGTCTTACCACGAATATTTGGCTTGCCGGGGTTGACGCCTTCACGTCCGAGTAGTAGTTTGACCACTCCCTCGTGCCCATTGCAGGCAGCCCACCAGAGTGGTGTTCGACCGCCCTCATCTGGTTTGTTGGGGTCAACGTCGTCCCGTCGGAGAAGTGATTTCACTATTCCCTCGTGCCCAGCGCAGGCAGAACAATTAAGTGGTGTTTCGCCGTGCGTATTTGGCTTGTCGGGGTTGACGTCGCCTCGTCCGAGCAGTATTTTCACCACCCCCTCGTGCCCATTACGGGCAGCCCACCAGAGTGGTGTTCGGTCGCTCTCATCTGGCTTGTTGGGGTTGACATCATCCCGTCCGAGTAGCAATTTCACTGCTCCCTCGTGCCCAGCGCAGGCAGCACAATTGAGTGGTGTTCTGCCGTCCTCCTCCGGCTCGTCGGGGTTGGCGCCGCTCCGTCCGAGTAGCAATTTCACTATTCCCTCGTGCCCAGCGCAGGCAGAACAATTAAGTGGTGTTTCGCCGTGCGTATTTGGCTTGTCGGGGTTGACGTCGCCTCGCCCGAGCAGTATTTTCACCATCCCCTCGTGTCCATTGCGGGCAGCCCACCAGAGTGGTGTTCGGCCGTCCTCGGCGGGCTTGTCCGGGTCGACGCCTTCTTGTCCGAGCAGTAATTTCACTACTTCTTCATGTCCAAAGCAGGCAGCCCATAACAGCGGTGTTCGGCCGTAATTATCCGGCTTGTCTGGATTGATGTCACCTCGTCCAAGAAGTAGTTTGACTACCCCTTCGTTCCCAATGCGGGCAGCCCACCAGAGTGGAGTGCAGCCGTCATTATTTGGCTTGTTGGGGTTGACGTCGTTCCGTCTGAGTAGCAATTTCACTACTCCCTCGTGCCCAGCGCAGGCAGCACAATTGAGTGGTGTGTTTTCGTCCCCATTTGGCTTGTTGGGGTCGACGTCGCCTCGTTCGAGCAACGTCTTCACTACTCCCTCGTGCCCACTGCGGGCAGCCCAATAGAGCGGCGTTAGGCCGTGCTTATCCGGCTCGTCGGGGTTAACGTCGTCTCGTTCAAGTAGCCATTTGACCATCCACTCTTGCCCCTTAAGGGCAGCCCACATGAGTAGTGTTCGGCCGTCGTAGCCTAGGTTGTTGAGGTCGGCGTCGCCCCGCCCGAGTAGTAATCTCACTACCCCCTCGTATCCATTGCGGGCAGCCCACCAAAGCGGTGTTTGGTTGCCCTCATCTGGCTTGTTGGGGTTGACGTCATCCCGTCCGAGTAGTAATTTCACTACTCCCTCATGCCCAGTGCGGGCAGCACAGTTGAGTGGTGTTTCGCCGTGGTTATTTGGCTTGTTAGGGTCGACGTCGTCTCGGTCGAGTAACAATTTCATCACTCCCTCGCACCCACGGCCAGCAGCCCACGTGAGTGGTGTCCCGCCATACCCATCTGTCTTATTTGGGTTGACGTCGCTCCGTCCGAGTAATATCCTCACCACTCCCTCGTGTTCATTGCGAGCAGCACAACAGAGTGGTGTTTGACTGCTCTCACTTGGCTTGTTGCTGTCGACGTCGTCTCGGCAGAGTAGCAACTTCACCACTTCCTCGTGTCCATTCTCAGCAGCCAACAGTAGTGGTGTTTCGCCGTACTCGGTTGACTTATTGGGGTCGATGTCCTCGCGGTCGAGTAGTATTTTCACCACTCCCGCGTGCCCATTCCCTGCAGCCCACGCAAGAGGTGTACCACCCATGCTGTCTTCCGGCTGATATCGCAACATTTCACCCCTACCAAACCAGCCAAAATCTTAGCACTCCCGAAGATGATGCGCGGTATGAACCATTGAACTCGAGATCTTATCAAAATGAATAGGGTAAACATACCGCTTCAGTGCTCTCCAGATGGTTTTAGTAGATATGTGGCTATGGAAGTCGTCTAATAACTTCAGCCCAAGCAATACCGCGCAGTCTAAAAGGGGCCGTTTTGCGTGGATTCCCGTATATAAAGAAGGATATTCTAGTAAGAGGTTGTGTTGGAGCTCGAGAGAGAGTGTGGGAAAGATATGAGTTGGAGATCGGGAAAGCAGTTCGATAATGCCCCGACCCGATGAAAAGTCAAATAACTTAAGTAGTGAAAATATTGGTAACTTCTGAGGTTTGTGGTGTGACAGCCGTTGGCATTGGGGGTTAAAAGGGATATAGTTTAGGCTTTAAGATAGATTTCCAAGCTTTCGCTATCGAGATGTATGGTAAATTAAGGGATAAACCTTCTCTCTATATACCGGTACCCATAAGATGTCACGTGCCCAAACTCTTTGCCGAGGAAATATGTGAGTCATACATGGTCTCGTCGGTGTGTACAGTACGATAACAGCTTACACACATATGCGACCGTACAGGGTAAGAAACCGTACATTTTACTACTGTAAGTGGGCTCTGCAATTGTTGGGCGAGCCGTGCTAATAGAATAGGGATGGGCCCGGAGGCACCCTAGCTGGGTACAGTAGATTGAGCGAACAGTAGAAGCCTCCTTTGCCCATAACAAGTCCTTGGCAACAGGCTGCACACGGATGTCCCAATCGAAGCGGTCCGGGTCCTTGTCCGACTACTAGGTTGTATTATTGTACAATTTATCAACGGTCAAGAGTCTCTCCTTGAATGGGCATGCCAAGCATCGCTTGACCCCAACCTCGTCCCTATATGACCTTGCATTGTGCTGTAATAATCCTCCAGCCCAAGCCATCGGCCATTGCGTTCAGCTTTTGTCACCTGGGATGGATTGTTGGTTCTTGCCTGATCACATTGATCTTCAGAGAACTGTTATAGAAAGAATGAGAGTAGATACCAGTATGTATTTGTTAATGAATAGCGTGAAGCAGCTTCCAGAGTTTCGTTGCTTCCATCGGCATTCAGAAATATCTCCGGAAAAATCGATATTTTTACTGAAATGTATTCAAGCAGAACGGTTTTCTCTTTCTTTGCTATCATATCACACCTAGGATATTTTAGATAGTGAGTCGCGGAGCCAGTCCACTGTTAGAATCGCTCGGCGCTAGAGAAATACAAAGTATTGTGTGGACACTTGTGCTTGTGCCATGCTGTATCAATCTCTCCCAAAACCGTAATAACTATGGTTCAGGCTCTCCAAAACGTGTACTAGTACAGTACCAGGCTGAAAAAGACATGTTACAAGTGGCTGTGCAAGTTAAAATACCAAGACTTGACACTTCGCATATACCAGCCCCCGGTAGAAAAAATCGGGAAACGGTGATCGGGCCTCTGGTGCTTTGATTGGAGGGTTCGGTGTGCTCGAGCCAATCGAGCAACCGTGTTTCTGACTTTTAATTTCCACAATTCCCGATCTTTTCGACCTGAGGCTGTAATAGTAGAGCAATATTATTGGTTAATATAATTTTCTTAACCTAATTAGTCTCAATTGATGGTTAATACATATTAAACATTGATCCAAAATATCAATTTTAGTATCACTAAGCATATGTGGCTACTCTAACTAACCCTTTTCTCCTCTTCCAGCAAAAGTACAACTTTTTAAATTCTAAAGGCTTTGCCAATATAACGCTAACTTAATTGGTAAAACAAAACCTGTTTATTGTTCTACTTCAGCTCCTCTTTGGGAAACAGGTTTTTTTTTCACATTTGCACTCATTATGATAAAGCCTTAAGAATTTTAAAATAATGAAAAATGTGGTACACGTTTTGGAGAGCTTGAACTATATTAGCTCCCTTAGTGGGCAAGACTAAAAAGTGCGGGTAACCTTCCAGCTTCATCTATAAGCCCGCCGCTGGAGGGCTTTCTATATAGGCGTGACCCCCGTTCAATCATGTCCATAGTAGAAACCAATGACTACTATACCTGCCTAGCTAACGACTAGCCCTGTGCCACTCGGTACGGGTGTGAAAAATGCTTGCGCTGTATGTTTCCTTCTATATCTAAACAACCGTCACGCCTACACTCTAGAGGGAGGAAGGGGGAAACAATAGATTTAAAAACCATTGAAACAGGAAAGTAAAAAAAGAAACAACAAAAGTAAATTTAATGAAAATTTCAAGATATGATACACTGATTTATTTTATTAGAATGGATATGTTGTTAGACGTATATGCTTGGGTTTGTTACGGGAGTGGGAAGGATAGTTCAGGAGATATTCAGATGGAACGGATACGGGAGAATGTTCTATAAAAGTCTTTATCCGCAATATTATTTTCTTTGTTATCACGGGAGTGTACGGAGGAAGAGGAACATGTGGCAAACACAGAGATAGGTATGGTGATTCTTGGGAGGATCAGGAAGTCGTATTATGTTTTACCCATACACCCGTCTCTGCCGATAGCTTGATTTTGGTTTAGAGTAGAGAAGACCAGAGTTGCGAGCGAGAGCGAATGAACGAAGTATTACAGGCGGAAAACTTACGTTCCATATCCTTCCTCCAAAGTGCCTAAGTTCCAGGCGATCTCTTAGTCTATTGGCTACTTCCGTGCGACCCTCATTTCCCTACATTGACAGGATATAGCCCCCCACTAACTGTTGGAAGGATGTGGTTGACTTTGGAAGATGCGGGAGAGTCTGAAAGATTGGGTAGATGCTTGCGGATGATTTGGGAGATTGAGATAGAATGACAGTTTATGAAAGAGATTAGATAGACATGTCTTTCCTTTGTTTATCACGGGAGTGTACGGAGGAATAAGGGCATGGCAGGGATAGGGAGATAGGTGTGGTGATTAACGGATCAGGAAGTGCTACTTATGTTTTACTTATACACTTGTTTCTGTCATGAGTTTTTTGTGTTAGTTAAGGCGAATTTCAAGAGCGTGAGCAAAGTGTCCAAGTTCCGTGTGAATTCTCTTTCTATCGTCTACCGCTGCGCCATACATAACCTGCAAACGTTAAGACTAACGCTAATAGATTTCAGCCAGGAACTCACAACTCCGGATTCGACTGTGGGAAAAATTGGAATAGAGGATTCAGCGGGTATGTGATAGAAGTGTGCATTACCATGGCTTGTGATTCCTCTAGCTAGGGAAAGTATTTAAGCTGGGCTTCGTGACAGGCTTAGTCCAGAGGGAAGGTAAGGCTACAATTATTGTCAAAGAGGGAAATGAGGGTAGCACGAAAGTAGCCAATAGACTAAGAGATTTCGCCTGGAACTTAGGCACTTTGGAGGAAGGATATGGAACGTAAGTTTTCCGCCTGTAATACTTCGTTCATTCGCTCTCGCTCGCAACTCTGGTCTTCTCTACTCTAAACCAAAATCAAACTATCGGTAGAGACAGGTGTGCAAGTAAAAGACAAATACCATATCGTGATCCTTCCTGGATCACGACACCCATCTCTGTGCTTCCTCCATGTCCTCGTTCATCCGTACACTTCCATAATAACAAAGAAAAGACAGAGTGGGAAAAATCTATCGTTGAACATTCTCCCGTATCCATTCCGTCTGTTCCGTCTGCATGTCTCCTGAACTCTCCTTCCCACTCCCGTAACAAATCCAAGCACATCCGCCCAACAAATTATCACAAAGGGTGTTTTAAGCTAGAGGAGGGGGCAGGACGGAGGTGGGAGGGGGCGGTAGTGGTGGCGATAAACACCTTTATAGAGGTGTTGCGGTCCTCGCGGAAATGGAACAAACAGGAGGTAATCAGTATAGTATTCGGAGGTAGTGAAGAAGACCGTGCCTCTTCGTTCTTAGGCCGCGCTGTGGGTGATAGATGTTGGAGGCTGTAGCAGAGCTATCGCTCCCGTGTGGCCATTTTTAGTGGCCCACCAGAGTGGTGTCTTACCACGAATATTTGGCTTGCCGGGGTTGATGCCTTCACATCCGAGTAGTAGCTTGACCGCTCCCTCGTGCCCATTGCAGGCAGCCCACCAAAGTGGTGTTCGGCCACCCTCATCTGGTTTGTTGGGGCCAACGTCACCCCGTCCGAGTAGCAATTTCACTATTCCCTCGTGCCCAGCGCAGGCAGAACAATTAAGTGGTGTTTCGCCGTGCGTATTTGGCTTGTCGGGGTTGACGTCGCCTCGCCCGAGCAGTATTTTCACCATCCCCTGGTGCCCATTGCGGGCAGCCCACCAGAGTGGTGTTCGGCCGTCCTCGGCGGGCTTGTCCGGGTCGACACCTTCTTGTCCGAGCAGTAATTTCACTACTTCTTCATGTCCAAAGCAGGCAGCCCACAACAGCGGTGTTCGGCCGTAATTATCCGGCTTGTCTGGATTGATGCCATCTCGTCCAAGAAGTAGTTTCACCACCCCTTCGTTCCCACTGCGGGCAGCCCACCAGAGTGGAGTGTAGCCGCCCTTATTTGGCTTGTTGGGGTTGACGTCGTTCCGTCCGAGTAGTATTTTCACCACATCCTTGTGCCCATGGCAAGCGGCAAAATTGAGTGGTGTGTTTTCGTTCCCATCTGGCTTGTTGGGGTTGACGTCGCTCCGCCCGAGCAACGTCTTCACTACTCCCTCATGCCCACTGCGGGCAGCCCAAGAGAGCGGTGTTCGGCCGCGCTTATCCGGTTCGTCGGGGTTGACGTCGTCTCGTTCAAGTAGCCGCCTGACCACCCACTCTTGCCCCTTGATGGCAGCCCACATGAGTAGTGTTCGGCCGTCGTCGCCTAGGTTGTTGAGGTCGGCGTCGCCCCGCCCGAGTAGTAATCTCACTACCCCCTCGTATCCATTGCGGGCAGCCCACCAGAGTGGTGTTCGGTCGCCCGCATCTGGCTTGTTGGGGTTGACGTCATCCCGTCCGAGTAGTAATTTCACTACTCCCTCATGCCCAGCGCGGGCAGCACAATTAAGTGGTGTTTTTCCGTGCTTATCTGGCCTGTTGGGGTCGACGTCGTCTCGGTCGAGTAACAATTTCATCACTCCCTCGTACCCACGGTCAGCAGCCCGCGTGAGTGGTGTCCCGCCATACCCATCTGTCTTATTTGGGTTGACGTCGCTCCGTCCGAGTAATATCTTCACCACTCCCTCGTGTCCATTGTGAGCAGCACAACAGAGTGGTGTTTGACTACTCTCACCTGGCTCGTTGCTGTCGACGTCTTCCCGTCCAATCAACAATTTCACCACTCCCTCGCGTCCCCTGTAGGCAGCCCACCAGAGTGGCGTTTGGCCTTCCCAATCTGGCCTGTTGGGGTCGATGTCGTCTCGGCAGAGTAGCAACTTCACCACTTCCTCGTGTCCATTCTCAGCAGCCAACAGTAGTGGTGTTTCGCCGTACTCGGTTGACTTATTGGGGTCGATGTCCTCGCGGGCGAGTAGTATTTTAACAACTCCCAGGTGTCCGCTCCGAGCAGCCCACGCAAGAGGTGTACAACCCATGCTGTCTTCCGGCTGATATCGCAACATTTCACTTCTACCAAACCAGCCAAAATCTTAGCACTCCCGAAGATAATGTGCGGTATAAACCATTGAACTCGAGATCTTATCAAAATGAATAGGGTAAACATACCGCTTGAGTGTTCTCCAGATGGTTTTAATAGATATGTGGCTGTTACAGTCGTCTAATAACTTCAGCCCAAGCAATACCGCCCAGTCTAAAAGGTACCGTTTTGCGTGGATCTCCACATATAAAGGATGATATTCTAGTAAGAGGTTGTGTTGGAGCTCGAGAGAGAGAGCGCGGGTTAGAGGCCAAGAAAGGATATGAGTTGGAGATCGGGAGAGCGATTAGCCGAGAGTGCTTCGTTCCCTCGATCCGACGCGAAGTCAAATAGCTTAAATAGTGAAAATATCGGTAACTTCTGAAGTTTGTGGTGTAGCATCGAAAGTTAAAAGAAATATAGTTTAGGCTTTAAGATAGATTTCCAAGCTTGCGCTATCGAGATCTATGGCAAACTAAGGGATAAACCTCCTATACGGTACTGTACCCGTAAGATGTCACGTGCCCAAACTCCTTGCCGGAAATATCTGAGTCATATATTGTCGTGCAGGTGGGTCGACTGGTACCCGCAAAGTTCTCGTAAGACAGATGTTCGGTACTCCTATCAACACGAACCCGGATACCAAGAAAGCGACAACTCTTTTTCGGGAGACCTTTTTTAATCCAGTAATGGCAGATTCCGTAGGGCATATTCAAAAACATTTCCCCATAAACAGCCTCCGCAATCCCCCAGTTTAAGGCCATCAAGACTTCGCGATACATCAGACGTTACGAGACCTTGCGGATACGAGTGTACGGTAACTTAGCTTACACACATATACGACCGTACAAGATAGGAAACCGTACTTTTTAACAAGTAGGTTTCTGCAATTGTTTGGCGAGCCGTGCTAATAGACTGGGGATGAGCGCGGAGGCACTCTGGCTGGGTACAGTAGATTGAGCGGATTGTAGAAGCTTCTTTACCCGCAACAAGTCCTTAGCAACAGGCTGCATAGAAATGTCTCTATCGAAAGAGGTTTGGGTCCCTGTCTGACTGCTATTGTAGGTCGTATCATCGCACAATTTAAAGATCCTCTCCTTGAGTGGGCATGCTAAGCCTCGCTTCTCCCCACCTCGTCCCATCATTTGACCTTGCAATTATCCCCCAAGCTATTGACCATTACGTTCAGCTTTTGTCGGCTGTGATAGATCGCTAGTGTGGTTTCTTGCTAGATCCCATCAATCCCAGAACTAGCAAGAATGTAGATAGCGGTATGTATCTGTCAGCAGAGAGTGTGAAGTAGCTTCCGGAATTTTGTTGCTTCAATCGAAATTTAGAAATATCTCCGGAAAAATCGATATTGATACCAAGAGTTACTTACATGAGGCAATTTTCTCTTTTTTACAATCATACTTAGGATATTTTAGATAGTGAGTAGTGGAGCCAGTCGACTACAATAATTACCAGGTGCTAGAGAAAGATGTGGAGCTAAGTTCCTCTTTGGCTGAAGCGAGGCTCGGTTTCAGGAACACTTTTATGGGGTAGTGGCAGTGTTCATTACAAGGTGGGGGCGGGGCGGGCTTTTCACTCACCGGCCCCACGATGGGGCCACCCCATCAGATATAAGCCATTTGAGAAACTCACTCACTTGTGACCAAGAAGCAGAGATTTCCGTCACAATTGCTGAGCCATGTTCATATAAGAAAAGTCCACCTCCAGGAGACTGATTTGAGTGTGAGAGAATTGGAAGGAGTATAGCAGCATGGACCGGGCACCGCGTGCCTGAATAGCACACCATCCGGGTGGGTGACATCTCAGAGGATGCAGAAGGGTTGACTACGCGGCAGGTTTTTGGAGTTTATGTGCTGGTAGAATTGGAGTTAACGTCGTAACTAAAAGACCGGTTACTGTATTCACTTCCGTGGTGGACAAGACTAAAAAGTGCGGATAACCTTCCAGCCTCACCTATAAGCCTGCCACTGGAGGACGTTATTGATAGGCGTGATCTTCGTTCGGTCATGTCCATACCGGCAGTAGAAAATCAATCACCACTATACCTGCTTATCTAACAACTCGCTTTGTCTCACTCCAGAAGGGTGTGAGAAATGCTTGCGCTGTATATTTTTCCTCGATATCTAAACGACCGTCACGCCTACACTCTAGAGGAAGGAAGGGGGAAGCAATAGATTGTAATAAAAATCATTGAAGCAGAAAAGTACAAAAACAGAAAAAGCAAATTTCATGGAAATTTCAAGATACAGAAACGTATTTTGATAGAGTAGATAGAGCCCCCACTAACACTTATACTAGATTTCAACCGGGAGCTCACAATTCCGGATTCGAGCTTACAGGAAAAATTAGAATAGAGGATTGAACGGGTATGTGATAGATGCGTGCATCCCCATGGCGTGGGATTTGCTCCAGCCAGGAAAAGTATTTAAGCTGTGGTTCGTGACAGACTTGCTCCGAAAGGGAAGGTAAGGCGGCAATTACCACAAAGCGTGTTTAAGGTGGAGGAGGGGGCTGGGCGGAGGTGAGAGGAGGGCGGTAGTGGTGGCGATAACACCTTTATAGAGGAGTTGCGGCTCTCGCGGAAGTGGCACACAAGTAATCAGTATAGTTTTCGGGGGTGGTGAGGACAGTGCCTCTTCGCGCTTAGGCCGTGATAGACGCTGGAGGCTGTAGGAGAGCTATTACTCCCGTGTGGCCATTTTTGGTAGCCCACCAGAGTGGTGTTCTGCCGTGAATATTTGGCTTGCCGGGGTTAACGCCTTCACGTCCGAGTAGTAGTTTGACCACTCCCTCGTGCCCATTGCAGGCAGCCCACCAGAGTGGCGTTCGGTCGCCCTCATCTAGCTTGCTGGGGTCAACGTCGTCCCGTCCGAGCAGCAATTTCACTACTCCCTCATGCCCAGCGCAGGCAGCACAATTGAGTGGTGTTTCGCCGTGCTTATTTGGATTGTCGGGGTTGATGTCATCTCGTCCAAGTAGCAATTTCACCACTCCTTCGTTCCTATTGCGAGCGGCCCACCAGAGTGGCGTGTAGCTATCCTTATTTGGATTGTTGGGGTTGATGTCGTCCCGTCCTAGTAGTATTCTCACCACCCCCTCGTATCCATTGCGAGCAGCCCACGAGAGTGGTGTTTGGCCGTCCTCGGCCGGCTTGTCCGGGTCGACCTCTTCTTGTCTGAGCAGTAATTTCACCACTTCCTCGTGCCCAAAGCAGGCAGCCCATAACAGCGGCGATCGGCTGTAATTATCCGGCCTATCAGGGTTGATGTCGTCTCGTCCAAGTAGCAATTCCACCACCCCTTCATTCCCATTCCGGGCAGCCCACCAGAGTGGCGTACAGCCGTCCTTGTTTGGCTTATTGGGGTTGACGTCGTTCCGTCCGAGTAGTATTTTCACCACTCCTTTGTGCCCATGTCGGACAGCACAATCGAGTGGCGTTTTGTCGTCCTCATCTAGCTTGTTGGGATTAACGTCGCTCCGTCCGAGCAACATCTTCACTACTCCCTCGCGCCCATTACGGGCAGCCCAACAGAGTGGTGTTCGGTCGTGCTTGTCCGGCTTATCAGGTTTGATCTCGCCTCGTCCAAGTAGCAATTTCACCGTCCCCTCTCGTCCGTTGTGGGCAGCCCACAACAGTGGTGTTCGGCCGTCGTCACCCAGCTTGTTGAGGTCAATGTCGCTCCGTCCGAGTAGGAATCTCACCACTGCCTCGTGCCCATAGCGGGCAGCCCACATGAGTGGTGTTTCGCCGTAGACACCTGGCTTTTCGGGGTCGACACCTCCCCGTCCGAGTAATATCTTCACTATTCCCTCGCGCATATTGCGGGCAGCACAGCAGAGTGGTGTTTGACCGTCCTCGCCTGGCTTGTTTAGGTCGACGTCGTCTCGTCCGAGTAGTAATTTCACTACCCCCACATGCCCCTTGGAGGCAGCCCCGCAGAGTGGTGTTTGGCCCTCCACAGCTGACTTGTTAGGGTCGACGTCGTCTCGGCCGAGTAGTAATTTCACCACTCCCTCGTGTCCTTTCCGAGCGGCCGCTAGCAGCGGCGTTTGGCCGTCCATATCTGACTTATTAGGGTCAATGTCGTCACGACCAAGTAGTATTTTAACCACTTCCACATGCCCTTTCGCCGCAGCCCACGCGAGAGGTGTGATACCCATATATCTTTTAGTTGGTGCGACAACTTTCTACCTATACTAAACTCGCTACAATCTCAGCAATCCCCAAGATAATGCCCAGTGTTGACTACCGAACAAAGAAACCTTATCGAAACCGGTAGGATAAACATACTCTTACCGTGGTTTGCAGAGGGCTTTAGCAGATATGCTCTATTGCGGCCGTCTAGTTACCCTAGCTGAAGCAATACCGCGCGATCTGAGAAGTGCAGTTTTGCGTGTATTCCCGCATATAAAACAAAATATTCTAATAAGGGTCTATACTGGAGAGAGGGGGGGTTGGAGATCGAGGAGGGTTGTGGGCTCGAGATCGGGAGCGGTTGGCCGAGTATGATACTTCGACTTGTTGCCAAGTCGAGTACAGTACTGAAAACAAAGAATTTTGGGTTCAGTGTATCTACTTTCTAAACGGCGGAAGTACAGAAAAACTACTATCACTTTCACGAACTTCCAAGTAGAAAGGTAAACAGCACAAGCTTCAATCAATTCAACTTCTCTAAACTAACCAAACCACCTAACCGCAAAAAAGAGAAACAAATTCCCGCCACAAAGTAATCCTAACTAACCCAAGCCCACTTCCCTTTCACACAAACTGCAAACAAACGGTTCCTCCGTTGTGCTGCTCTCACAATCCACTTCGTTGCACTCGACCTCACTGGTTGGAGAAAGAAGAAAGAAAAAAAGATGGCGTGAGAGAAGAAAAACGTAACTAACACACCACCCCTGTCTGCCAAGCCCCAGACAGCCTCCCCCCCGCCAGAAGCGCAACAACCCTTAACTCTGAGATCGTGACTAGCAATACATCAAGCCCAAGTTATCTGCAGATAAGAAAAAAAACTATAAAATAAGAAAGCCAAAATAAAAAGGTAACAGTACCTTAGGTAGTGAAAATATTGGTAACTTCTGAGGCCCGTAGTGTGATAACTGTTGGTATTAAGAGTTGAACGCAACACCGTTTAGACTTTAAGATAGAATTCTAAGATTGTGCTATCGAGATGTATGTAAAGGGATAACCCTCCTCTATTTATGCCCATAACCAGTCACGTGTGCAACCTCCATACCAAGAAAATATCCATGAGTCATATCTGGTCGAGTCGGTGTGTAACTTAGCTTACACGCAAACTGTCCGTGACAGTACTCGAGCACAAGATAGGGAACCGTACATTCTAACAAGTCGGTTTCTACAATTGTCGGGCGAGCTGTTCTATGCCAATACCAGTAGGCTAGGGATGAGCCCGGAGGTACGGCCGTGCGCTTGCAGGTTAAAGCGCAATGGGCGGATAGTAGAAGCCTCCTTGTCCACAACAAGTCCCTGGGAACAGGCACATAAAATGTCCTTGTTCACGAGGTTCGGGGACCTACCGCCGGATTTAAGCGGCTATGCCAAGCCTCTCTGTCTGCCCGCCCTCGTCCTTTGGACTACCTTTTAATCTAGTGAAAGTCGGAATGACGCTATAAATTCAAATTTCGTATACATACTGGAAGCATTCCCTATAAGGCTCTCTATCCAACGGCATTATGTTCCATGGGATAGGCCAACCCAACTCAGAAATAAACACCCATAAAACAAAAAATAAAAATAAAACTAAAGCAAAACAAAATTAAAACAATCAACCTCCCGAACCTGTCGGGTCTTCCAACATCATCTCCTCCAATCTCTTATAACATGTCTCTTCCATTCTAATATGCTTCCTCAGTCCGTTCACCACCTTAAATACCTTCTCACACCTCCAGCATTTCAACACCCCTTTGCAATTTAACTCACTCCATTTAATCACCATGCCCACTTTGTAGTCTTCTTCCAACTCGCCACTTATCTACTTCTGCGCCATCTCCCCGCAGTACTCTATCTCCCACTTCCTTCCACTTGTCTTCTTGTTGACCGTTAGGTGGTTTTTCAGCCCTGAACCCCCTCGTCTTGAAGTGCTCCCATCTCCATATTTGCCACCACAAATTCGGCACTCCAACAAGCTTCCGTCCACAAAAAACCACCTCCCTTTCAAGTCCGCCACCTCTTTTAGGCATTTTCCCCCCCATGCGCTTTCCCACATGAGTCGCAGGCACCCCTAGCCACTTGCTGTACTACTAGCGTCGCACCGTTCCTCTCGATCGTGATGGTGTTATCGAATGGGTTACCGAACATGACCCTAACCGACATCTGTTCCGGAAGTGTCGATGGTATACCCATTCCAAGGTACTCGTGGTAAGTCCACCATTTCTTCCAATCTTCCACTTTCTGGTCCTGGTATAGCGTTTCTAGCTCCTGCCTCAAGTGGCTGTACTTCGTGCACATGGCCAAGTGGTGTCGATAGTCATAATTCGGACAAGTCTCGTGACCCTTTTTGTCCGTACCCGATCTCAATGTTAATAGACCGTATGCGTCCAACCTCGTGAAGCCCTTTTGGTGCTTTGCCTTTGTAGGTTCCCTTTTGTAGTACTCGTGACCCTCCCTGACTTGCCACTCCTTCCATTCCTTAACCCTCTGTTCCCTCATCCAACCACCTCCATCTTCCTCATAGTCCATCTTTTGCCATCTCCCTTGAAGCGCCACAATGTACTTCCTGTTCTTTTTTGCCCACCCATCCGCAGTCTCGTTACCATATATCCCTGCATGTCCCGGTATCCAATGCATTTCCACCTCTTCCAATTGATTCAGGATGTCACTCATGCAGGCCCACAACCCCGCGCTCGTACCCTCACTCCTCATGTCCCTTATTTTTATCAGAGCAGGTTGACAGTCCGTAAATATAACTGCTTTCCTGCCCTTCTTCCTTCTTAGGTCTGCCAGGGCTAAACCTATCGCCATGATTTCCGCTTTGACAATGCTGTATCTCCCGGGTACAGGTATCCCTTTGGTATCCTTGACCATTCCCGAGCTTGACATCGTTATCCAAGCAACTGCTGTTTCATCATTACGTTTAGAGCCGTCCGTGAATATCCATACATCCGAGTCGTTATATCGCTCTTCGCACATATCGTTATATGCTTGGACCGCTAATTCTTTGCTCGGTTTTATCGTGATATCCAGTACGGTTCGGAGGACCTTTTCCGAAATCTCTATACATGCTTTTATACGTTCGTCCTTCCATCTATTCCCAAAACAGCCGTACCACGGTAGATGCGCCATAATACCCAGGTTGATCTGTCTCTCATAGCCTCTTCTTTCCATATACCTTCCGGTAATGGCCGCAGGTGGGATACCAGTTTCCGCCAGCATGATACTGTTCGCGAGGCTGAATGGTGCTCTTATCAATGACCTTATCGTGTCATTAACGTGTACTTGCACTTTCTTCATCGGCTTCTTGTCGTGACTGATGAATTCCAAACCATAGTATATCGTCGGCAGATAAGCTCCCTGTATGAGTCTTAGGCATTCCCAGCTTCCTATTCCACCCTCGCTCCCATATCTTCTCCCTATGGCCGCAATTCTTCTTCTTATGTCCACCCCTCTTTCCGTCCAGTATTCTACGTGCTTGCCCATTTTTCCCTCACAATCTAACCTGTAGCCCAGGACTCTAATCTCCTTCACCATCTTTTTAACATTCCCATCTACCATCAAATCTCCCCACTCTCCTTTCCCTATTCCCATCTAATCTACCTTAGCGGGGCTAAACCCCATCTCCCTCTTCCTTGCCACCACACTGCACTCGTTGTAACCCTTCACTAGCTCGTCCTTGGTCGACTCAAAGCTGTTGGTTGCTGCCAACACCGTACCGTCGTCAACGTAACTCATAGTGATGCTAGCCGTTGCCATCCTCGTAGATATTCTTGGGCGAAATACGTCTGACACGTATATACCGAACAGGTACGGGGACAGTGGAGCCCCTTGGGGTACACCCTGATTCGTCCAGTATTGTCGGCTGATTCTTCCGTTAAACCGGAATCCTACAGACCTCCTACCTGTCCATCTTCTTATCCACAAGTTCACATCCCGGGGACAACCTCTCACCGTCAATATGTCACTCAGGATATCGATATTGACCTTGTCAAATCCGCCCTTGACATCCATCGTAATCATTCCACATTTCTTGCTTTTGTGGTATTCCATGAAGTCCAGTATCACTTTCATGGCATCGCTGGTGGACCTCCGTTTTCTCGACCCGAACTGGCTTTCTTCTAGGGTTACTGTTTTCGCCAACTTTGCCAGGATAACTCTTTCCGTCACTTTGGCCATACACGGTAGCAGATAGATCATCCTCCACGATTTCGCAACATCGTATCGGTCCTTGTCACCTTTCTTAATAAGCACACAGCTAGACTTGTGCCAGTCCTCCGTACCTGTCCTCACCAGACTTCTTATCATTCCCATCATTATACTCTTGTGCTTCTTCTAGAAGAACCTTAGCAGTGGATATGACATCCCATCTATCCCTCCCGCAGTGTTCCCCGGTGAAGTCCTCAGGGCATATCCCAACTCGGCTTCATCCACTTCCAAGTCCACTTCATGCCTCGTCCATGTTTCCTCTGGTACCGGGTTTAACTGACTCCCGAAGCAGTCGGCCATATCTTCGTGACTTGATAGCTTTGCTCTATCTCCAAATATGAGGGGTGGTACCGTTCGTCGTGCCTCCAAGGTTATGATCATCTTGTATATATCTGGATCCTTAGCCTTGCTTAGCTTTTCCTTCATCGAGTTGTATCGTGCTTGAATTACGCTGTTTCGGAACACCGCTCTCGCCACTTTCCACATTTCCTTTTCACCCCTTCTCCGAAGGCATCTAACATCCTTCGCCATCCTCTCCAGCTTCCCCGTCCACCATGTACATTTCCCCTTTGCCACTCCGGCCTTTGGCAACTCATTCACAATCCTTATCTTCTCCTCCCACATCTCTTCCCCTGTTCCTCCCATCTCTCCCAGGGCGTCAGCTACCATATTCCAGTCCACTTTTCGGTGTGCGATTTTCGGAGATTTGACATTCGCGTCTGCCGAAATTCGTATTTTTATCATCTGGCCACTGTGTTCTAGACCAGTTTTGTCCATGACCGTGCTTTCTATTGATTCTCCTTTCCCCATTGTCAAGTCGATTACCGATATATCTCGAAAGGTTGGCTACTTCCTCGCGCTGTGCTTGTAGTCGTGTAGGATCATCCACTTCCGTACTCGTGGTCCATACTGGTTCATTACCATGTCTCCCCCTTCCTTTCCCCACATCAAGTCCCTGGCATTAAAGTCTCCCATGACAATATCGCACCTCTCCAGGCCCTCCAGCCATTGATCCACCACCATTAAGTCCCTATTTGGCCTGATGTATACCCCACCAACCATCACTGATTGGCCCCACTCTTTCTTCAGTTCCAACACCACGTACGCCTCTCTGTGTTCGACCAATTTCACCCACCCAACCAAACTCTTTATCACATATACCTCCACACCACTTCCAGTCACAAACGAAAACAAATCAAAACAACTATTTTCCGCATCCACACAATCTCTACTTCTCGTAACAGGCATATCAACAAAAATAAAAATATCCACAAAATAATACACGTCCATCGCCACATTTCTGTTCCCTATTCCCGCCCCCACATTAATAGTACAAATGTTCACCCTCATTTCACCACTGTGATAGGGCAACATTTCTTTCAACTGCACCAGCATCTTCAGACTCCTTCGGCGGTGCGGATCGACTTCTCTTAAGAATCCTTTTGACCACCGTATTTGGCCGTGTCGTCCTATCCCTGATGGCCTCATTATTTCTAACCTGTTCATCCAGAGGTGTTCGTCTTGTGGCCGGGTTGGTGCTTCTGAACCGGTTTCTGCTACGGTCATTGACTCCTTCCCTCGAAGGGTTGTCTGCCTCCACTAGGGTTGCTGGCCCATACCTCGGGGGTGTTGATCTCCTGTTTGTTAGCACCGGGCACTCTCTGTACCCCGTGTAATGATCCCCACACTCGCATAGGAGACATTTCTTTTAGCAATGTGTGCATGCAACACCTTTTAGCGCCGGACAGTTTATAATAGGACATTTGTGGTCCCCTGATAGATGGTTCTTTCTGCACCATCTGCATTTGCCCATTAGTTTGCATTCGGGTAACGCATGTCCTACCATCAAGCATTTGTCGCACACCACCGTGTCCGACCTTTCCCTCCAGACTCTGGCAAAACGTCTTCTTCCACCAACCAGGATTTTGGGGTCGTCTGCCGCCATGATTCTCTTTAGCTCACTAGTTTCTTCAACCAGGATCGTTAGCCCAGCTGTCGATTGCCTTCTGCTTTTCATTTGGTGCAGTTTTCCGACCCAGGACGGTCTCGCACACACATAAATGCCCGGGTTGCTGCGCTCAATGTCGGCCGCCAACCCATCAAAAGAGTCTTCGTTTTGCCAATCTTTCGGTTCTCATTCTTTCCCATATCCACCTTTCATTAGTGGTACCATTGCCACGTAAATCTTTACCTTTTTTGTATCTCTCACGAAGGTGAAGTCCCTCATTCCTATTGATTGTAGCGCATCTGTCATAGCTTGACCAGCCGTTATCAATTCCTCCGCTTTAGTACGAGCTAGTGTTAGCTCAACATCACCCCACTTATTCCTTCATGCTTTCACGAAGTAGGCATCCACGTTCAGGTTCTCAAGTGACTCATTCAACGTGTTTCTTACCATGTCCACTGTCACCCCTGATGGGAGCCCGTGTACTTTACTCGGTTTCACAAATCTTACCTTAGGATGCCTTTCCTTTTCTGGGGCACAGTCCCTCTTGACGATTCCCGGGGCTAGAGCTTTATTCACCTTCTTTCTGCTAGCCTTGCCCACCACTTCCGTGAATCTGTCCTTATTCCCACTCCTGGTTTTTCGGCCCACGTCATCCTCTCGTTCGAGAAGGTTCCCCTCTCCTTCTTGTATGTCGGTACCGCTACCGTATTCATTGGCACACCGGTGGACATTATCGCCATTTGTACCATCTTCTCTACCGTTTTCAGGGCTCTCGGTCCTGTCGGTGTCTTTGCTGATTCCCCACCTGTGAACGGTATATAAGGGACGTATTCCCCTTTACGCTCACGTGACTGGCATCTATCACACCCATCCTCTTCTACCTTTTTCTTCCATGTTAGTAAGTCTTTCATACTCACCTCCAAATCTTCGATTATATCACGCATTCTGTCGGTTATATCTCTTTCTTCCTCCATCGCATTCTCCAGCCTTATGATTCCGTCGTGGTCCGACAAGACCGATTCGACCTCCGGCATATCCTCTTGTTCGTCCACGGCCATGCCATCTACTGCTCTGACGCATTCCCGTTTTCAATTTCCCCAATCGCATGTATGAGCATTTCGTCGACCGAAGATCTGTTGTATGCCACTGTGGATGGCAGGCTTAGCTGTGTTTCCTCCACGGGGCTCTGCTCGATACTCTCTGTCTTGTTAGCGGCTCCCCTCCACATACTTCTTACCGGTTCTGCAGTTGCTGGTACATCCACACTTGCGTGTTTGCTATCCCTAATACCATTAGCTTCCGTAGTTTTGCCATCGTTCATCGTCATGGCCACTTCCTTGTTCGTTGCCTTCCTCGGTTGGTAGTCATCGTCCGAGGATCTGTCTTCCCTGAACTTCCTGTAAAGTTCCCTTTCTGAAGTGGGTAAATGTCCCAAAATCGTCGAGGCTCCCCACGACGAAGGCGCAGAGCTTCTTGGGCTCATGATCGAAACATACGACTCCGATCCCTGGGATTGGGAGGGGACGTACTCACTATCCTGGGAGTGATTAAAGAGTAGTCCCGCAGAACATTTCTTATTCAACCCGTATCCGTTGCACCCTATGGTTAGCAGGGCTCCCCTCAAAACAACCTCCAGCTCCGAAACCACTCTTGGATCCACCTTTCCAACAAACTTCCACACCTCATCATCCCGGTTCGCATTCGGGCAGTCGTTAACATGCTTCAGGCTGAACCTGAGTCCGTCAGGAAGGGCGTATGAGGTGATCAACACTCTCGCCACCATCTTCCCACTTTTCCCTACTTCCGCCCTTTTACGGGCAACTTCCGTCATTTTCCCTTCCTTATATTCCAGTCGGTGTACTAGGGTATCCCTAGATATCTGACCGATGGAAGTGATAAAACAAGGTACTAGTGGCAAAAAACAATCGTAAATGAAACTTTTCAATAAACAAAAAACTCTCTCTGTAAACTATCGCAACCGTTGTGTCACAACGTGATTGGTCGGTAAAACACTTTCAATCGATGAGAAGGAAAGTAATGACGCTAGTGTGGATTTTCTTGAACCTATTCAACCAGCGGTGGCTATATGTTTAAGCTGTGGTTCTTCGTGCGCTCCTGTTGGCTCGGTTGCCTCAGTGTCGCTTTAACTCCAATCCGACTTTCACCAGATGATGGTATGATACCGGTACGAGTACAGTACGGTATTATCCCAATTGTGCTATGTATCCCCGAGCCCCAATCCAGCCACAATTGTGTTCGGTGTCGGGCCATCTGGAAAATAGCCTATTCACGTTCTCAAATACCGGTACGCTAGCCTTTAAAATTCCTCGGTTTTGTAAGATCAATTTGATATTGTAGATAGAACGCGGTAGAGTTGGTCCATTGCTAGAATTACTAGGAGCTAGAGAAAGGCAACGCGTTTTGCGGGCCTCGTGAGTGCCTCGGACTCAACACACGAGCATAAGATTGATAGCACCTCCATCAATATGCTACCCTACCGAAAGCCATATAGTTAAGTCTTTTGTCTAGCCATCTGTACCGCAGCGGTCCAAAAGTACGCTTGTTATAATGAAGCTAGAGCTATTCAGCAAGGCCTTCGTGAAACGCCGCCTTCGGTAAACAGACTCTAATTACGAGAAACCCCCCCACCCTAGGCGGCCCGAAACTGGGCTTCGGGAGGGCTTTTGTAGAGCCACAGAAGTTCGTTTGAAACTTTCTGAAGCGCTAATTCCTGTATCAAGAGGGATTCTTACTCTGTATCAAATCTTCAAGTTCTAGATACCATTTTCCGGTACCGCATCTTACAGCTGTAATCTATCGTGCAGTAGTAGTTAATACAATACGGTAACGTACGGCATTATCCAAATACCACCGTCCCGGGGCATGTCAGGATTTTCTTGTCTGGCTCGGAAGATCATATAGGCTCGTAACCCCCGACCTGAGGATAAATAGAGTGCTCTAGGAGGAGAGAAGTAAAAATTGCAGTTGGTAAAAGGAGGCTGGGGGGATGGGATATCTCAGCTAGCTCGGGGCTGATATTGAGCAGCAAGGGTGTCTATTGATTCGCATTTATAATATCAAAATTGAGCAAGGTGAGATAGTGGAGATACTTGAAAAACTCGCTCTGCACCTCGTTATTGTTGATGGCAACCCGCTGATAACCTGATGGCAACTGGCTTGGGGTAAGCAGTGAGCTCGCACGTGGCGCAGGAGGAAAGCACTTCGGTGATGGGGCTGGGGTAGAGAAGTCCGACGAGGAGCTCTTGAGTCGGAGTCTTGACCAAGTATTCGAGTATGGTGCATATCATCTATAGCGCGTACCAATGGAGGTGCAAAATGTAATGCCTCATGTAATCAGGGTAAGGGTATTTAATAATCAAAAAATGATTTCTGCATGCATGTCGTTCAAGCCTTGAAATAAGCTTACTTTTTCTGCTATTACTTCTTTTTATTTATATCATGATAGATATTTTCATAGAAGTTGTTTAGTTTAGCTATTGAGTAATAGTTTGATATAATTTAGGAGAAAGGGGCTACTCAATCATAGATTGAATTAAATTATATTAAACTCCGTTGAACATTAACCAGTTACACAACAATGAGATTGATACATTCGAGTAGCAAAAGATTCATACTCCTTCGCCCCATACTAGTTAATGAATTGTAGACAAAGATAAAAGGCACAAGTAATACAGGGAGTTAAGGTGGTAATGCATATAGCTATTAGGCTTTCAATAGACATGATAATTCATCAACAATTTCGATCATATGATAAAATATACAAAAAAAGTAAGCTTATTTCAAGGCTTGAACGACATGCATGCAGAAATCATTTTTTGATTATTAAATACCCAGACTCTGATTACATGAGGCATTACATTTTGCATCTCCATTGGTATGATACATGCTATCCCATGGACTGGTGAGACATGCAGATTCTCAACCTTCCTATCTGGGAAGTGGCAGCCGGACATTTAAGTCAAAATTTTATTATTAATCATTCACGTGATATCAAATTCGAGTAGAAGTCTGCTAACATTCTGCGAGGTTTCATTGCTTGACTGCTATTGACGATGTTTGATGAAAGAAAGGGCTGACTTAATATTGCTCATATGGAATTTTCCGAACTTCAATTTCTCTGGACAAATCTGGCAGCCTTTAGGCCTAGCAATTGGCTGACATTGTTTCGTCCATGGAATGTTTTCACTACCCCTACATGCCTATTCCCTGAAGCCTACAAGAGCAGTATTCGGCCATTGTTATCTTGTTCGATTGCGAGACCTCGTATCGTTCCTGAAGTTTTTTGACCACACCTTCATGCGCATTCTCAGCAGTCTACAAGACTGGCGTTCGTCTATCCTTTTCTGGGTTGCCCTAGCAAGTGGCGGACCTTGTTTTGCTCCTGGAGTATTTTCACTACTCCCTCATGCGCATTCTCATGGTCGACAAGAGCGGTGTTCTTCCATCCTTTTCTGGGTTGCCCTAGCAATTGGCTGATTGTCACAAATCATGACTAAGCAAGGAAGATTTCACATGACTAATAATTATTAGTCATAAGGTATGTTGGGTTTTTGCACTATGACGTCATTTGACTCATAGCTTTCACATGACTGCGCACTTGCGAG
>Ga0307517_10002883_pt1 | contig 27261 bp, 24 predicted proteins | sample 23_EM_MG_FD_194515 | JGI IMG/M metagenome (GOLD analysis project Ga0307517, IMG submission 194515) | Populus trichocarpa ectomycorrhiza microbial communities from riparian zone in the Pacific Northwest, United States - 23_EM | ecosystem: Host-associated > Plants > Roots > Unclassified | place... | reverse complement strand
CCTCTGCTGCTTCCATAGTGGCTATGGGTGGCCAGCAAGTGGTGATGAGCAAATATGCTTTACTCATGATCCACAAACCGATGGTAGGTTCGGGCGGCAATGCTGACGAATTACTAAAAGATGTGCAGATGCTGAATGTGGTACAATCGCGCCTGGCTCAGATATATATGGACAAAACCGGGTTGGACGAAGTGACAGTAAACAGTTTGATCAACTCCGTCACCTGGATGACCGCTGACCAGGCGCTTGATTTAGGCTTTATCGACCAAATCGAAGATTACAGCCAGCCTATCACCAACAGCGCATTAATCAAAAAATACACCAGCACCGCACCCGCTATCTATCAGCGCTGCATCAACAAAATCTTAAACACAAATAACAACATGAACATTGAAAACAAGGAACTTATCGGCAAAACTTCATCGGTTTTAGATAAGATTATGAACTTCTTTAAGAAGGTGGTCAACAAACAAACCATTACCGACAAAGGCACCCTGCACCACGCCGGCGAACTGGACGAAGGCACCGAAGTTTACCAGGACGAGGATATGAGTACGCCCGCCGCCGCCGACACGTACACTACCTCATCCGGTCAGAAGATTGCGGTAAAAGGCGGCAAAGTACAAACAGTGACGCCATCCGATCCCGATGCAGATGACGATGATGAGGATAGCATTTCTGATGACCTGCTGATCAGTCCGAAAAAGAGGACCGACGTACAAAACCGCGTTAAATCCATCAAAGCAAAACTTCATGCACAAAATGCATTACTGATCGAGGCCAAAACCGCTTTGGAAGCAGCCAACAGCAGCCTCAACAAAACCCGAGACGAAATAAAGAACGAAATCCACTCCGACTTCACTCCGGGCGGCTCAAAACGCAGCAGCAAAGCCAAAACCGAACCTACACCCTTCTTCGCCCCTCAGACTACACTTGCTAAGAACGCAGTAAAAAAAGCTATTTCAAAATAGTGGCAGTAGCAGTGGCAGCGGCAGTCAACATAACGGATTTAAAATACTATCACTCCTACACGCTACTACAACTTAAAAATACTGCTACTCGCTACTGCCACTAAGCCAATCCACCAAATAACACTTAAAAAAAAATGCCTCAATTTACATTTACAAACAATACCTATGCCGGCGAAGCGCTGGCCGGGTTTATGGCCAGCACATTACTCGAAGCCGATTCGGTGAAACGTGGTTTGCTGACTGTTATTAACGACGTTAAAGCCCGCAAAGTGATCCTTGATGTGGACGACGACGTTAAATTACAAGATCCTTCAGGAATATTCACCGACCAGGGCACCACTACCTTACAAAACGAAAGCTACCTCGACCCGATCGTATACGAGTTTATGAAACAGGAACAATGGGACAAGCTCGTGCAATCATGGGAAGCCCAAAGCCTTAAGCCAGGCGCTTTCCTGGATTACGAAGGCGTTGTCGATTTATCAGACTTTATGGTTCAGCGCTACCTGACCAAGATCCAGATCGCCAACGAGCGTTTGTACTGGCTGGGCAAATCAGCTACCAAAGAAGCCGCTTTTACCGCTCCGTTTGCAGGTTTACTGCCAACTATAGCTGCCGCATCAGGCGTATACAAAGTAGGCCTGGGCAAACCGGCTACATCAATGGCGGCAACAGCAATTAACGCATCAGGTATCGTAACGGTATCCGATACTTCTACCCTGTCAGACGGTGACGTGGTAAGCATCACAACCGTAACAGGCAGCAGCAAAGATACCACCAACGGCACGCCGGGTATTGATGTGCAGGGACAATCCTACTTTATTCAAATACAAAGCGCCACCAGCTTTAAACTGGTGCGTAACTACAACGAAGTAAACAGCCGCAAAGCCGCCACTTTCACAGGCTCATCAGCCGCGGCAACGGTTAGCTACATTAATGTGAGCAACGTATTGCAGGTATTAGGCAGCGTTTACGCACAGCTTGACCCGGCCGACCGTATCCAAGAGGATTTTAACCTGCAGATCCCTTTGCACGTCGGCTATGCCTACGCCCAGGCACAGGCAAATAAAGCGCTCAACGTGATCAATGCCTTTACCGACATGAAAAAGATGGACTACCTCGGTACACCATTGCAGATCATGAACCATTGGCAGGCAAACACCATCCTCGGTGCACGCTCATCCAACCTGTTTTTAGGGGTCGATCTGTTGGGCGACGCTTCCGAGCTATCAACAGTTTACATGAAGCCTTACACCAACGATAACGTAGTTAGAATGAAAGCCCGTATGAAAGCTGCTGTTAACTACAAATTTGCTAACGAAATATTTTACTTGTCAGCGTAATGTTGTGAGTGGTGAATAGTGAGTTGTGAGTAAAATCTTACAATAATATTCACCACTCGCTGCTCACCATTCACTACTCACCATTCACAAAACATGTCAATCTACAATAAAATCAACGCTGGGTTCAGTCTGGGTACAGGCGACCCTATCACATCAGGAATTGAAGATGTGATCTATATCTTCAACCAGGATGATATCACGCTCACCTATGATGTCACAAACCCGCTCATCGTTACCGGACTTACAGCCGTAGCCAGCGCTAAAGTTTACAAATTCGAAGGAACCAACAACAGTTTCAACACCATGTCTAAACTGGCCAAAACGCAGGTTGGGCCGCGTTATACCGAAGAGATCGACTTCAACATTGCCGGTCTATCCACTGATATCAAAGTCCAACTAATGGCAATGGGTTACGGCCGCGTACAGGCCATCGCAGTAAACAACTACAAATCCAGCGATTCAGCTATCGAGTTATTCGGTGCAGTTAATGGTTTGATCCTGACCGATGCCGAGCGCAACGCTGCTGACGAAACCCTGGAAGGCGGTTACAAACTCAAATTAACCAACCCCGATAAAATGAGGGAGCCCTATCCTCCGCGTGCCGTGTCCATCCCGCCTACAAGCGGCACAGCAACCTACGCCAGCACCATTGCTGCAATTGAAGCATTAGTGGACTAATAAGTTTTGAGTGGTGGGTAATGAGTTATGAGTTTTCAAACACTCATCCCGTCACTCAAAACTCACCACTTAAAACTCAAAACTATGATAAAGAAGAAATACATACTCAAACCCGGCAAGCACCAGTTCGCGCCGAAGTCGCCGCCGATACATGATAATGACAAGCTAACCGATGAAGAAGCCGCATGGTACCTGGAAAAATATCCGCACATCATCGCATTATTTGTTCCCGAAAATAAATCGGTGAAATCATCATCCAGTATCGGTGAAATCCAAAACAACAATGAAGACCTACTTACCACAAATTGAACGTCGCATATTAGTACGCCCTAACCAAACCTTCGGCATACTCAATTACGACCTGGATAATGCCTATCCGCAGCGTATGCTGGAACTGGTGGCATCGTCGCCAACAGCAAAAGACTGCTGGAATAAGCGCACCAAGTTTATCGCAGGAAATGGTTTTGAGCAGGCTGACCTCGGCAAACAGGTAATCAATGCAAAAGGGCTGACACTGGCCAAATTATTAAAAGCCATAGCCACTGATAAAGCGTTGTTCACAGGATTTTGCATCCATATCAACTATAATGCGGCTTGCAAAGTGGCTTCGGTTAACTATGTAAAGTTCGAGGATATCCGCATGGGCGATACGGATTGCCCGGATACTGCCGATAAGTTTGCCTTATACTCAGATTGGGGCCGAAAGAACTGGAAAAACATCATGCGCAGCAAGATTACCTTCCTTGATAAATATAACCCGGACCCTGAAGCGATCAAACAGCAGGTGATAGAAGCAGGCGGATGGGATAAGTATAAGGGCCAGCTTTTTTACTTTAACCCCGAGGTGGATGACTACCCGTTGATAGAAGCCGACAGCGTTTGGGAAGATTTTGAAACCGAAGCGGGCATCAAGATATTCAACAACCGCGAGGTAACCACAGGCTTTTTACCATCGACCATGCTCTTTATGCAATCGCGCAGAGAAGAAGCGGATAACAGTCGCCCGGATAGCGATGAGCAGCATTATTACAGTGTGCCGTCGCAACTGGAGCGCGACCTCGGCACCTTCCAGGGAGCAAAAAGCGCACAAAAGATCATCGTGATCGAATATGACGACGAGAACTCCAAACCTGAGTTTAAGCCCTACTCTATTCAAAATAACGACAAACTGTTTGAATCGACTGAAAAATCAGTAGAAGCCCGTATCATCAAAGGCTTTTCGATACCGAAGGAACTGATCAATTCCGAAAAAGCATCCGGTCTGAGTAATGGCGGTGAAAAAAAGGAAGCCATCCGCGAATTTAACGATAACACCGCCCCCGACCGATTGGAACTATCCGAAACGTTCGCCGGGATCTTCGGCAACTTCTGCACAAACATCAACCCATCCGGCAACTGGAACATCCTGCCCGTGCCCGCTACCATAGCTGATGACAGCGCAGGCATCACCGCCGGAGCAAGCATCAATCAATTACTGCTTGCCGCAATCCCTGCCGAAAACAAGATCGCTACCCTGGTTTATGCCTACGGCTTTAAGCAGGAAGAAGCGGAAGCGATGGTGGGGGTTGGTTGATTAAGTTGGATTGAGTTAAGTGGTTGATTGAGTTTCTATCGCTTTTAAACAAAACAACCTAATTCAATCCAACTCAATCAACCCATTCAACCCATTCAACCCATTCAACACAATCAACTAAAACAATGAACACCCCATACCTCATCGACCAGATCACTTTCCAAAACTACGAGGACCTGTCAGTCAACATAAAATCCGACCGCATAAAGGTCTTTGTAAAAAAGGCCCAGGAACTCGACCTGAAACCATTTTTAGGCCATGCTTTATATTACGATTTTATCAAATACTTTAATACCGACGGCACTTTGCAGGACGATGCGCCGCAGCATTATAAAGACCTGTTAAACGGTTCTGAATATCTCGATCGTTATGGCCACATAGTCCTGTACGAAGGGCTGCTACCTACCCTGGTTTATTTCACGTTTGCCCGTTTCATTGAGGCGGATGCTGTACATTATACAGCAACCGGACCGGTGATCAAACATCATGACAATGCCGATCCGCTTTCTCCGCAGGACATAGCTAAACTGGTGCAGCAGCACCGCAGCGTAGCTAATGCCCATGCCAATGAGGTAGAAAAGTTTCTGCGTGATCATAAAGCTGATTTCCCGCTCTGGCAATTCAACCCGAAAAACAAAAGCAGCAGGCAGGCAGGTCCCCGTATTCGCAGTATTGATAAAACTGTTTTCAACTATCCGGGCGATGATTATGCCGGGAATTATTTACCACTGGTTTGATATTAAAACTCCAATGTCATTTCGATGAGCAGCGCAGGACATAGCGAGGGGGCGAAGAGAAATCTTATACAAGCGAGTAGCAGACTGTGCAGGGCGTATAAGATTTCTCACCTCCCCTACCACACTAGCCACCACGGTAGATTCGAAATGACATTTTAATTTATCTTAAACTATAACTACTCTAATGGCAACCGACAAAAAAATAAGCGAACTACCCGTAGCCAGCTCCATCAGCGCAGCAGATATTTCGGTTTTGGTTGATAACGGCACCGACTACCAGTTTGCCTTTTCTACCTTGCTCGGGTTTATCGGTTCAAGCTTAAACCTCGGCGCAAATATCTCCTTCGGTGGCACACTTCCGCAAAATACAACCGGCAAAAATGGCGATGTATTCATCAATACCACCGCAGGCAGCTTTGCACAAAAAATATCCGGCGCATGGACCATCGTATATACTCTTCCATCGTCTTCAGGTTCAACAGATGGTACGGTTCTATACGGTTTGGGCATACCAGGCAGCACAACAGGTAACAACAACGACACCTATATCAATACAGGCACGGGCATTTTTTACAAAAAGTCTGCAGGCGCCTGGGGCCAGGTATTTTCCATGCAAAGCGGGCCTGCCGGACCACAAGGTACCGCCGGAACAAACGGAACTAATGGCGCTGATGGGAAAACCATATTGAATGGGACCACAAACCCATCCAACATTTCAACCGGTACCGATGACGATTTTTACATCAATACCAGCACCTTTATGTTTTTTGGCCCGAAGGCCGGCGGTGTATGGCCCGCGGGTACAAGTTTGCTCGGGGCCGACGGGGCAACTGGTCCTGCCGGAGCAGATGGGTCCGCGGGCCCAACCGGCGCAAAAGGTGACAAAGGCGATACCGGCAACACCGGTCCCTCCGGCCCAGGCGTACCCGCAGGCGGAACAACCGGTCAGGTACTCGCAAAAATAGACGGCACCGATTACAATGATCACTGGATCGATCCGCCCGCAACCGGGCCCGTCATTGATGACACAACCGCCTCAACATCCACTGTTTACAGCAGCACCAAAACAACTGCTTTAGTAACAGCAGAGGCCACAGCCCGGCAAGCCGCCACAAATAAATTCAATGCAAACTTTTCTCAAACTATCATCTAACGGCGACGGCCCAATGTCATTAAATTAACGTTAAGCTAAGCCGAAAAGCAGGGCCCGTGCGATACCTTCCTCTAAATTTAGAGGATGGAGGAGGATGGAGTAAAAACGCAGGACAGTCCTCTTGAGCCGAAAAGCAGGGCCCGTGCGATACCTTCCTCTAAATTTAGAGGAAGGAGGAGGATGGAGTAAAACCGTAGGACAGCCCTCCTAAGGAACCTTTAAAACCAAATAACACACAAAAATGACCAGTAACTCAAACCAAACAGTCTTCGCCACCCTGACCTCTACCTATGTAGCCGTAAAGCTGGCATCAGGACTGGCTGTCAACACCGTCACCCTGCTTTTTACCGGGGCCACAAACGGTTCGGTGATCACCGATATCCTTTTCAGGAATACAGATGCCACCAATGCCCGCAACCTCGACTTTTTCATAGGCAGCAGTTCAACACCCGAGAACAACCTGGTGCAGGTAAGTATCCCGGCCAACTCCGGCAATAACGGCAGCACAGCATTAGCATCGCTTGCTGCCCTTGCCCCTGCCATATTTGATCTCGACCTGGCAGGCAACCGCGTCATCACCATCGAAAGCGGCGTTTCCCTGTATGTGGTAAACAAAGCCGCCCTAGCCGCCGACATGTACGTAAGACTAAAAACAAGAGGATTCTAATATGCAACTGGCAGTGTCTACATCCCAATCCCACGTTATGATGCGCCGGCGCAAGAATGTTTGGTATAGTGTGAGGGATGGTAATTGGGAAGATCCAACAGTATGGGTTTCTAATGCTTTAGATAAAAAAACTACAATTTGTCCCCAATATGGTGATGAAGTCCACGTCATGCACACTATCGATTATAATAACTCATTGATCAGTGGCACTTATACCAATAATCCTGTTGTTTTATATAATTACACTATCAGTAATTTATTTGTTCACACAAACGGTAAGCTAACCTCTACAAGAGGTGGCAATCAAATGCGGTTGGTTCTCAATGGAAATTTATATTGTGATGGTACCATTGATTATTCAGGTGCGATAAGTCCTGTGACACTTTGGCTCAATACTCATTTGAATTATATTAACACGTTTATTGCTGGCACAAAATCAACAATCCTTTATAACTCCCCTTATGATTTTGCAATCATGCCAATTACTTATTATAATTTGGAGATCGCAAATACAGGAACTAAAACGGCAACTGCAAACCTTACTGTTAATGGCACTTTTAGCATGGATGGTCAGGCTGTTTTAGGTTCAAATGTATTTGAACTTGGCACATTTGATGCCACTTTCAACATTGTAAGTTTGCAGGGAAAACTAAGCAAGTCAGGAAGCGGAACAGTTAATTTTAATGGTAACCTTTCATTCGGCGGTGTTGGTGGTCAGATAGTATTTAATACAGGCAACCCGACTGTTAATATAGCCGGTGGTATTTCAAGTAGCGATACCAGATTTGGAATAAATTTTGGTTCTACTGTTAATATTACTACAACCCAAACATGGTCATTTACTGCCAGTAGCAATGTTCCGTCGAGCATTGGCACAGGCAATTTCTTAATAGGTTCAGGGGCTATTTTGACCATTGATTCACCGAGTGGAGCAGGTTCAAATAATGGCGGGTGGATAAATAAAGGCACAGTAAATGGTGTAGATGGAACGAGTACTTTACTGATCGATGGTACCTATGGTTATGGAAATGCCAATGTTGCAATGGCTACAGGAGTACTCAATCTCAACCATAGTGGAAACTCCAATATCTTTGTAGACTCGGGCGTAACAATGACGCTACCCGCAACCTCATTCTATGATCTTACCACAAATGGAACCGTTACCATTGCAGGCAATACTACTGTAAGTCACAATTTTAATTTAAATAATGGAAGCCTGCAATTAAGCACATTTGATTTTACCGTAAGCGGTACGATGAACTATTCAGGAGCTTTGAATAAATCAGGTGGGGGCACTGTTAATCTATTTAACTGTAATAATTTAGCATCTCTAGGGAGTATAGCATTTTCCGGTAGTCCAACGGTAAACCTTACAGGAAATTTTGGTGGTGACTGCAGGACGGGAATAAACTTCGGTTCAAATCCTTTAAATGTCAACGCAAATGTTACTTTCACAATAAATGGCAGTGGTAATAATGCCCCAGCAATGGCTATAAGTATTTTAATTGCATCTGGTAAAACCCTTATAAATGCCGGAGCAAACGCCACTCAGGGGGGCTTAAACACTACAGGGACAATTACCGGTGCAGATGCTACAGCCATTTTCGACAATAGAAGTGTTTTAACATGCAATAATGCGACGGCCCCAATGGCAACAGGTAAGTTATACGCTAACCAAGCTGCAAATACGGTGATCTATGGTCTCGCAGGCAATCAGGACATAATTACCCCGTCCGACCCAAGCACACCAGGATATAAGAATCTGACTTTACAGGGTTCGGGTGCTAAGAGGTTATTGGGCAATGTTTCTGTAAAAGGAACTTATACGCTTACAGCACCAGCCACATTAAATTCTAACGGGTTCTCATTAACGAATCCTTAACCGAAAGTCGGGTCTTTCTTTTATAAATGAAATTTTTAGATAGCCTGATAGATGGCTTTTCAATTAGTAAATAAAACATCCACGCAAATAATATCACTATCATTAGTTCTATACCAAAGCATAAAAGTTGATATTGAATAATTGCCATTCGCTTGAATATGCCTGAGCAAATCTCAAAAACAAAGCTGTGTGTTAGGTACAGCGAATAGGATATGTTACCTAAAAAGTATAGTGGTTTAAACGGTCGGTTCGCCAACAGCGTAGCTAAGCACGCTGTTAATAACACAGCCGCGACGGTTATGCCAAGACAATAGGCCGCAATTACAATAAACAAAGCTGGAAGAATAGCATTAAGCTTGGTTCTGTTATTATAAAAGGTCATAAACGATATGCCCAAAGCAAACACCGAAGAGTAGTTGAAAATTAGGTTGTCATTACTAAAATGGAATAAGTTAATCGCTCCAAAAGTTATCAGGAATATGGTTTTATAAATCTTGCTGTGTGATAAGAAATAAAATAGACCAATAAGTATGTAAAACTGAAACTCCACGCAAAGAGTCCAAAAAATGTGGTTGTAGAACTCATAATGAGTAAAAGGAACAGCATAAAAGAGGTGTGCGATTAATTGACCGGGGTTAAATTGAAAATGTGAGCCCTTGTATGATGGCAGATAATTTAAAAAGTAGCCAAGTGCGATATACAAACCGATCATAGCCCAATACGGCGGGTCGATACGAATAGACCTTTTGATAAGAAAAGTAAAGAATTGATCGATTTTATAGCCGCTTTGTTCAAGTGCATAAACAATGATAAACCCGCTTATAAAAAAGAAAACAGGAACGCCGATCTGACCAAAGTTAAATACGGATGATAATGATGCGTAATTGGTAAGGGCAAATCCTAAGTGACAAAAAACTACACCTAAAGCAGCTAATCCCCGCAGGTATTGAATGCTTAATATTTTGCTTCCTTCTTTTATCATCCATGTAAAGAAACTAATAATTTTTAAACTTTCATTTGACAACCCAAAATCCTTAAACCCCCTCATCATGCAACAAAAACCATCCCTCTGGCAGCGCATCATCAGCGATACCCCTGCCTTCTTCAAAAAAGTACAAATATTTGCGCTCGGCCTTGCTGGCCTGGGCGGCATGTTGGCCTCTATTCAGGGTATACCACAGGGCCTCACTACTACGTTAATTTCAGCAGGTACCGCTGTAGCAGCTATAGCACAGTTTGCTGTAAAGTTCGATGGCGCAGATAGTTCTGGTGACGCACCCGCCGAAACTAAATAAATCACCCTAAAACAATTTAAAATTCAATTAATTTAAATTATAATTACTTATAAAATGAAAAATCTCATCATACTGCTGTTTCTGGCGATCACTACCGGTACCTGCGCGCAACCCCAATACAAGGAGAGCCGCCCTATCGTTATTTCGGGCCAAAACAACGTAACCATAAAAGGATACCGCATAACCGGCGGTGCCGCGGATTGTATTTATTTGCGCAATTGTACCAACGTACACATTACCAAATGCAAACTGCAGAACTCCAAAAAAGTGGCTATACTTTTAGAAAACTGCAAAGGCGTATTGATAGACAGCTGCTATATCACCAATGTACAAACAGGTGTTAATGCAAAAAATTCCGTAACAGTTAAGGTAAACAGCAACTATTTCAGAAATATGAACGGTCCCTTCCCCGCCGGATGTGCCGTACAATTCAACAATGTGAGTGCACCGGCCAGCCAGATCAACTATAACCGGGTCGAAAATATTGTGGGCGAAGCCCAGCATCCGCAGGACCTGCTCAGTGTATACAAATCAAACGGCATGCCCGGCGATTCGATACAGGTTATTGGCAACTGGATACGCGGCGGACAAGTGATCAACGATTCAGGAGGTGCTGCAGGCATCGTATTAGGCGATGTGGGCGGCAGTTACCAGGTAGCACGATACAATGTGGTCATCAACGGCGGCTTTGTGGGTATGCAGGTGCAGGGCGGCAGCCATATCAAAATGGATCATAACACCATATACAGCACAAAAACTCCTTATTCCAATGATGGCTTATCATATGGCAATTATTCGGATCAGCCCAGTACCGATGTGGAAATAAGCTACAATAAAATAAGGTTCTTCAATAAACATGGCGAAGAAGTGGATTGCTGGTGGGATCCCAAAACCGTATCCAAACCCATAGGCTGGGAAACCAATATCCTGAAAGCGGATATTGACGAAAAAATACTTCCCGAAAAGTTGGAGCATTAACGGGTATCGAACAATTCCTTCTCCATCATGTCATTTCGAACGAGCAGCGGAAGCCATAGCGTGGGGGCGAGAAGAAAACTTATACGACTGGAATAGTTCGCTTTGCATAATGTATAAGTTTTCTAACGCTGCCCTTATTCGCTGCCAACGCTTCACGCAGGTTCGAAATGACATAAAGTGAAGTTGTCATTCCCATTTCAAAAATCACTTAATTCTTCACATCACAAGAACGAAAGGATAGATTATGCCCCTTTTAAAAGCTGCTGAATCAATCTAAATCTTCTTACCTACAAATTACCTGCCTCCCCGGCAGATCCTTAATTCAATAAAAACTAAACATGAAACTAAGCGAAAAGGGCGAAAAGCTCATAAAAAGCTTCGAGGGGTTGCGCCTTGCAGCCTATCGTGATGTAGCCGGCGTCTGGACAATCGGCTATGGGTCAACCCGCTACCATGATGGCCGGACAGTGCGTCCTGGCGACAAACTCCAAAGCGATGTACAGGCAACTGCCTTATTTACCAATACCCTCAGCCAATATGAAGCGGCCGTCAATAACTATGTAAAAGTGCAGCTCACCCAAAATCAGTTCGACGCATTGGTCTCTTTTACCTACAACGAAGGCACCTGTGCTTTAAAAGAGTCTGCCCTGCTGAAGAAGCTAAACCAAAAAGATTACCAGGGTGCATCTGATCAATTCCTGATATGGAACAAAATAACTGATCCGCATACGGGTCATAAAGTAGAATGTGATACACTGACATCACGCCGCTCTGCCGAACGCAAATTATTCCTTTCTAATGACGAACCATTAAAACAATTATCATGACAACTATCGAGCACCGTGAACTCAAGGGTATCACGATAAAAAATTTGCTGGTCACCATCATCAGTACAGCCAGCATCGTAGCATCGGTCGTAACATCTTACCTGCAATTGAAGAATGATATACACGACATCAAAATCAACCAGGAAACACAGTACCGTATTTACGACATAAGGCTGAAAGTCCTTGAAACAAACGTGACCGTTCTACAACATCGTGTTGATGAAATGACTAATAACCATTCACCCCAATCACTAATTCACTAATTCAATAAATCAATAATTAAACCCCATGAGTTTACAATCCTTTTTAACAAAGATCTGGAATCAGATCAAAGCATTATTTGATGGCATACCTTCTGAACTGAAGACAGCTATACATATAGGCGTTGCTGTCACCGAAAACATCAAAACTTTCGTCGATTCGCCTGCGGCAGATGTTTTAACCGCAATAATCCCAGGCGATATCGACGACGAAGTAAAAAGCTGGCTCCGTGCCAAATTACCCACTATCCTAACCGAATTAAAACTAACTGATAGTTGCGGCAGCTTAACCGATCCTGCGGAAATTACCGCCTGCGCCGTAAAAGTTTTACAGGGACTGGATGGGGACGTAAAGAGTGCATTTCTTCATAACATTTCCATTTTGGTAGCTTCTGTAGTAGCTGACGGCAAACTTAGCTGGAGTGATGGGGTGTATTTACTTGAGTGGTATTATAGTCACGAATTTAAAACCGCAGCTTAATTTTTACTGATTGAGAAGTGCCCGGGAGCAGATTCGAACCTGCCTACCGGTAGGCAGGCCTGTCTGCCGACAGGCAGGCTGCCACATCCTTGCGAATGCCACCCTCAAAGTGGTGCGTCTACCAATCCTGCCTGTCGGCAGACATACACTTAATCAAATTATTGATAATGTTTTTAAGTATTCTTTCCCAACTCCAGACTTTAAATACTTCTCACGTTTTCTGGCCAAATCTCTTGTTTCGTACTCTTCAACAAGAATTACTCTAAATGGTCTATAAGGTTTTGTAGTTTTATTATATCCATTGTTATGATCAGAAATTCTTCTTTCAATATCTGATGACATACCAACATAAATGTAATTTCTGGCTACGCTACTTAAAACGTACACATAAATCATTTTTATTAAAATTTAGTAACTATAAAGAGTTAAGTGCCCGGGAGCAGATTCGAACTGCCACATCCTTGCGAATGCCACCCCCTCAAAGTGGTGCGTCTACCAATTTCGCCACCCGGGCATAAGAGAGATTTGAGATGTTAGATTTGAGATATGAGACAGTTTTTATTATCTCACATCTCAATTCTCATATCTAACATCTAAAAGGGATGTGCCCGAAGAGAGACTCGAACTCTCAAGAGACAATTCTCAACGGCTTCTGAGACCGCAACGTTTACCAATTTCGCCATCCGGGCTTTTTGAAGCGATAAGTCAAAATTTACTACCTACCAACAACAAGGCTGCAAATATAATTCTTTAAGCCGTATCGCTCAAAATAAATATTAAAATCTGCAGGCTTGGCAAAATCGGGCATAAAAGTTAACTTCGGGTATCTGATTTAACCTATTTATGAATAATAAAAAAGCACTTCTTATATTGTTTTTTGCAATTTTCAGCCTGAATACCTGGGCGCAAAAAGCCGATGCGGTATTGGGGACATGGGCAAATGCAAATGGACAGGACCATATCCTGATCTACAAAAAAGGAGACAAATTTTTCGGCAAGCTCGATTGGATAAAGGTCCCGAACGACGAACAGGGAAAGCCGAAGACTGATAAAAACAATCCTGACCCGGCCTTGCGGTCACGACTTGATCTTGGCCTGGAGCTGTTAAAAGATTTTACTTTTGACGGCGATAATGTATATTCGGGTGGTACTGTTTATGATCCCAAAAATGGCAAAACATACAGTTGCAAAATGACATTGGATGGCAATAGCCTGAATATACGCGGCTATATTGGCATATCGTTATTTGGTCGTTCTGTAACCTGGACCAGAGTAAAATGAAATATCAACTATTATCCTTATTCCTTTTGTTTCTTGCTATCAGCGTTAAAGCTCAGCATGTCGAAGTATTACAACAAGGCAAATCAACTAGCATCCGCGGGTTATCTGTTGTAGATGATAATATAGCCTGGATAAGCGGCAGCAAAGGCACCATTGCTATTACAACAGATGCCGGCAAAACCTGGAACTGGCAACAGGTAAACGGTTTCGAGAAAGCCGACTTCAGGGATATCGAGGCATTTTCAGCAAAGGAAGCTGTGATCATGAGTTCGGGCACCCCTGCCTTGATATTAAAAACTACCGACGGCGGCCAAAACTGGAAGGTAAAATATAGCAACACGGATACCGCTTACTTTTTTGATGCAATGGACTTTACCGACAGGTTCCATGGCTATGTATTAGGCGACCCCATCAATAACAAATTTGTGCTGATGGAAACAAAAAATGGCGGCGATACATGGAGCGCATTTAAAAATTGCCCGAACGCTATAACGGGTGAGGCTGCTTTTGCGGCGAGCGGTACGTGTTTAAGAGTAGATAGAAGCAGGTTAAATATAGTAACCGGCGGGACTCAAAGCAGGGTACTTGAATATTCAATCAACAGCAATTTGTGGGACTATTGGCCTTTGCCAATTGCCAGCGGAAAATCAAGCCAGGGCGCGTTTTCATTTTCAAAAGCGACTAATGAATCATCAAGAATTTTTATTGGTGGCGATTATGCCGACGATCATAAAACAGATTCTATTGCTGCATACCTCCCATTACATTCTAATTCGATTAAACTTGCAAACCAGGGTCCTGCTGGTTTTCAATCATGTGTAGAGTATATTTCTGGTAATACATTCCTCTCCACCGGCACCCCAGGAAGCAATTTGACGACCGACGGCGGCAAAACATGGAGCAAAATTGATGATGCCAGTTACAACGTTTGCCGAAAAGCCAAGCGCGGAAAACTGGTTCTTTTAGCCGGAAACGGTGGAAAAATCGGCATTTTGCAGCTATAGTTTATTGGTTATGAACTGCTTATTTTATACTTGAAAATTTATTTAAAATAGGTTTGCAATCAATATCAATAAACTCTATATTTGCACCACTTTAACGGAAACGTAAAAGTTGATTCCGTAGCTCAGCCGGTAGAGCATAACACTTTTAATGTTGGGGTCCTGGGTTCGAGTCCCAGCGGGATCACGGAAAATTAAAGTAACGCCTTGGTAATCTTTGGATTACTAAGGCGTTTTTCGTTTTGGTACAACATAGGTAAAACATTCGGTATCGCCCGTCTTTTACCTTGTCTTTCGTTTGAACTTATGCAAAGTCGGGATCCTGCGATTTTGAGGTAAAACATATCAAACTGTATCAATCTATCCGGGCTATTCAATCTGTCAGGCTATTTGGGCGTTAATAAAATTATCATAATTTTTAACCCAACACTACTTGTATGGCATCTATCAAAGTTTTCCCCAAAATGAATAAAATGAAAAATCAAAGCCCGCTCTCAGAGCATCAAAGGGCGTTTGCTTGTCGCAATGGAGGCCCTGCAAAATCCGATATTCTCCACAAAATAGGGTCCAACTAGTCCTAATTAATGTCATGGTAGAATGCCAACTTATTACTCTTCCAATTTGGCTTGGACTTTTTAAAAAATATTCTCAGCGGTCGTCACTAAATTTTTCACATCTTGCTAGAAATGGTTCGAAAACTCTGGCTCATCGGTCACCCTTGGTGACCTAGAATACTTGAACCAATAAAAGAATTTGAAATAAATTCACCGCAAAATAGATTGTCTTGATTTAATGTAAAATAAGCTGCATATTTATATGTTAACGTTCTTCCGGCCGTTCTCCGGCTTTTTTCCTGGCTGAAAAAAAAGCTGCTTTGTGTTTTCTAATCTTTTTGTTGGGCCTTGCTGCGTCATAAAGCAAGTGTATTAAATGATGACCCAATTCATGTATGATTATAAATCCATATATGATTTATATGTCAAACTTGGCAAAAAATAAGAATTTGGCCAAATTTTGACTTTTGCTGGTTGTTGAAATTGTACGGTTTTTATTTCGCAAAACGCTACCAATTACGTAGTCAATCGCAAATCAAATATCGGTTAGGGAAACCTCTATAAGCGTTAATTTCAAATATTGACCAGTATTATTATTTATTGGCAAAGATTTGATTTAATGGAGCCGCCAATTGATGCGGGATATTATTTTGCTGCACTACGCGATGTACCTTAAACTTTTCTAAATGCTTCAAGTAGGTTTTTTAGTCGCGTAATAATTTCGCCAAAGTTCTTGCTGTTTTCGTCATAGATCATTTGTTCCCGCATCAAAACATAGTCCTTTTCAAAGACTTCCATGACCCCGTCTGGCGGGATAAAATTGATCGTGGCAGGCTGATGCGTATCATAATCCACGCCGGATTTAAAGATCATGTGCCTGCGGTGTTCGACAATGGTCTGGTAGTACGCGGCGTCAGCTAATGCACTTGCGGCGTGTTCCGTATCCATTAGTCTCTCCAGGTCGGACAAATGGCGCGACATGCGTAAATAAACGATCTGATCGACTGGCCGTAAAAATTCTTCATGGAGCAAAAACGCCTTTTCCATAAAGGTTCGTTTAGGTTCAACCGTAGGCACATCAAAACTTTCGCCCGACCAGGGGAAACCCGGCATGTATTCGCCCAGCAGGGACAGAATAGGCCGGTTTACGGCGGGTTCATTCAATGACCTGGCGCTGACTTCCAGTTTAACACTATCTGCGATATATTCGACCTTATCCAGCAGTGAGGGATAATTTATTCTTAACGTTTGCGGGTCGGTATCCGGAAAATCTTGTCTTACATGATCTGCGGTTATTGTAACCATGCCATCAGGTACACCCAATTCTTTAAGTTTTTGTTCAAGCGCATCTTTTAATATGGTGGAAGTAAACTCACATGCAGCACGCTTTAAACGTTTGACCCCTGATTTGCTTAGCTGGTCATCGAAACCTAAAAATTGCCGGTCAATCGCAAGGTCAATATCCTCGGAAAAACGTTCAATCAATTTCCAGCCCTTGCTTAAAGAAGTGCCGCCTTTAAATGACAGATGGGCTGTATATTCTCCTTCAAAAAGTGCCTTCAGCACTAGCGTTACCCACCAGTCCTTTTCAATAACTTTGGCCGCTATGCCGCTTTTAATGTTGGCTTGTTGTAAGCTGATGAGCCTGTCCTCATCGGATAATTGTAGCCATTCAATCATTGCGCTGGGTTTTAAAATAGATATTGATGAGCATGTCGTTTACCTTTGCAGGGGCTAGTTTGATATCCGCCTGAAGGTTTTCCGGTGATTCCTGGTCAAGCAGCGCTTTGATCTGAATCTGCATATCGGGCGTTAGCTGGCTGGGCTCAAGTTCTTCTAATGCTTGGATCAGCAAGCTGCTTATTGGCCCCTTCATTCCGAACTTCTTTGGCGTTGTGGCTTTAAATTTAACGCCGCCTTTTCCGATCTTGATCTCCCTGGGCTGACCATCTGTGATATATACCAGCTTTGCCGGAACTTGTGTTGACAGCCCTAATTTATTTAAAGCATAGGCACCGGCTGGCCTTATCCGTACATGCTCGTGATCAGCCACCGCTTGAGCCACGTCTTCCAGGGAAGGCAATAGTTTGCCAAACGATTGATGCTGCTTGGGGACATAGTAAATGCCATGCGCCAAACGGTCAATCTTACCTTCCTTTGTAATACGGGACAACGCCTTCTTTACGGCATCCTCAGTTCCAATGCCCCTGAACTCCGTAGGGAATACTATTGCCCCCGGTTCAAGTGCACTGATTTTATTTGCTATTTCCTGGTGTACGGATTTCATGTCACAAATATACAGAAAAAGGTGACATATTTAAGGTAAAGTACTGATTTGTTAAGGAATTAATTCGTATATTTGGGTATTAACGTTCTCATACAGCATCAAATTGATCTAAAAAATTCGGTATACTTCGCGGTATACGTCTTAAATTTTATGACCTAATATATTGACAATAAGTGCTTTATATCACTTGGTTCAAATCCCAGCGGGATCACAAAAAGCTTCACAAATGTGAGGCTTTTTTCGTTTTGCAAATACCCGAGACCCGACGCCCGCAAAAATTATAGCATATCCTATAACATTTAAGTCTACAGCATTAAAAATAAGATGTATTTTAATATCAAAGCCTTATATTTATTTGCAATTTTAATGTTATAATATTAAATTTGATTTTCTGTTTAATATTATAGTCTGATGAAAAACAAAAAGCAGCATTTATTAATAGAACAGGTGGATCGAAAGCTTACCGTTTTCAAACCGGCTGAAAATGTGATCATGCCATCCAGAGGCTGGTTAAATGCTATAAGGGTATCGTTAAATATGACCTTACTGCAATTAGGAAAAAGGCTGGCTATTACACCGCAAAGCGTAAAAGATCTGGAAATGCGTGAGGCGGCGGGTAATATTTCAATAGGTCGTTTACGAGAAGCGGCAAAGGCGATGGACATGAAATTGGTATATGGGTTTGTACCTGTAGATGGCTCAATTGAAAAGATGATTGAAAAAAGGGCCATGGTGCTGGCGCGTGAAATTGTTTTGAGAACTGACAATTCGATGAAACTGGAGGACCAGCAAAACTCAAATGAAAGAATTGACAGGGCCATACAGGAAAAAGCGATGGAAATAAAAGACGAATTGCCCAAATATATATGGGAATAGACTTTGAGTACGGGGAAGGACAGACCCCGCTAGATGAAGAAGAAAAAGAGGGTCTGCTAATTTCGACCATTACAACCAGAGGTGAGTTGGATGAATTTGAACAATTGAACATTCAAAAAGCAGTAGAGTGGACACTCAGGAGGAAATTCCGGAAAGAAAAAATCCTGACAGAAGAATTTATAAAAGACCTTCATAAAAGGATGTTTGGCGAGATATGGCGATGGGCTGGAACATTCAGAAATTCAAATAAAAACATCGGCATTGACCGTTTCCAAATCGGAATAGAATTGAAAAAACTACTGGACGATACAAAATATTGGATAGAACACCAATCCTATAAGCCAGATGAAATCGCTATCCATTTTAAACACCGCATTGTATCCATACACTGTTTCGCCAATGGTAATGGCAGGCATTCCAGGTTAATAGCAGATATAATTATCAATCATCTTTTTTCAATGCCCGTTTACGCCTGGGGTAGTTCTGATTTGGTTAAACCTGATGAGGTAAGAAAAAGTTATCTAACTGCCTTAAGGACTGCTGACAAAGGCGACATTAATTTATTAATAACATTTGCCCGTACCAAATCATAAAGCTTACAATTCAATCATTTTGAAAAATTACAACTTGAGGAAACTGATAGGAAAAAAATTTCGCAAATCATCATTAAACCCATTAAACAATAGCCCAAGCGGAATTACAGGAGAGTCTCTCAAAAACTTCCGGGGCTTTTTCCCTTTATAACCTATATCACGATCACAAAAAACCTCACAAATGCGTTTTTTTTCGTTTAAGGCCATTCCAAACCCGCCGAAAAACACTTCCATAATCATCAGAAACTTGTTGATTTTACCCTTGCAATAATAAATTTAAATCATTAGTTTTAAACACCTTATAGCATTGTAACCTGTTTCTATTTAACGTTATAAATGTCCATTTATGAAAAGGGTTTTGTACTTCCTCTGTTTTCTTATTTCGGTTATGGTTACTAATAATGTCTCGTCGCAAAGCTTATTTAAGAAGCTCAAAGACAAGGTGGTGAATAAAGCGGTAGACAATGCTGTTGAAAAAAAGACCGGGGTGGCTCCCGCAGGCGAATCGGGCAATGGTAACTCTGGATCTACCGGCAAACCCACCAATAAAGGTGGCGGCGGATTAAGTAATACTACTCCCCCTGATGTGAAAGCTCAAATGGCAGAAGCTGAATCTGCTCATGCAGCTAAGAATTACAGCGATGCCAGGTATTCGTTACAGCAAGCGTTAATGGGTGTGGAAATTCAACTGGGTCGGCAGATTCTTAAATCTTTACCGGCTTCAGTAGATGCTTTAAACGTGGATACAGCACAGGACGTAGTAATGAGTACACAATGGGGTTGGAACAACCTGAGCATTCAGCGCGTTTGGAAAAATAAAGCCGATAAACAGTTAACAATGACAGTTGGGAATGCGGGAATATATGCAGGCCTGGCGGCTATGTATTTTGCAAATGCCGGTACTATCGAAGCCAATAATGCTAAACAAAATTTTAAACAGGTCAAGGTCAAAGGCAATAAGGCAGTCATCCAATACGAAGATAGTAAGGGATATACGCTTATCGTATCACTTGGCCAATCTTCCATGATAGTTTGGGAATGTATCAACTTTGCCAACGAGCAGGAAGTGATGAATACCGCTAATACATTTGATATTGACGGGATAAAAAAGATGCTTGGGGAACAATAATTTTAAACTGCAACAAAATATAATTTATGAAAGTCTTTATAACATTTATCGCAGTTATCGCCTTTACGAGTACCTGCGTTGCGCAAGATTTTACTAAAGCAATGGCCACTGCAAAAACTTCCTACAGTGCAGGTAAGCTGGAAGAAGCACATTTTGCACTACAGCAAGCCATGCAGGAAGTTGATCTGATAATCGGCAAGGAAGTGCTGAAATTGCTGCCTCCTAAGATGGACGTAATGGAGATTAATGCAAAGGGTGATAATGTCGCTTCCAATGTGGGTTTCGTCGGAGCTACTATACACCGCGTCTACGAGAAAGCCGGCAGGAAAGCCGATGTTTCAATCATTAGCAATTCCCCTTTGGTTGCAATGATGAACACCATGTTAAACACGCCGCTTTTAGGGGGAATGATGCATGATAACAAGACTAAAATTGTAAAAGTTCAGGGTTATAAAGCTAGGCTTGAAAAGCAGCCAGGCAGCACAAATGACAAAAATGATTATGAGTTACAGATACCCCTGGGTAGTGCTTTATTTACTTTTAAGGTAGATGATTGCACAGATACACAAATACTGGCACTTGCAGAAACAATGCCATTGCAAAAGATAGCCAAATTGATTGAATAACGATTTGTGGTATCAAAATGTCCTTGTACTTTTCAATACAATTTGCCAGGATTTTATTGATTTCCGTAGTTGTTCTTACACACAAAATAGTATCAACTTACGCTTCTCCAAATCATATAGTATATCCAAAAACTCAGTAATGATCAGATTCATATCGTCATGGATCAAAACGGCGAATCCGATGAAGATACTATCGCATAAAGGGTGGATGATATAAATGTCATAACCAACACGTTATCAACAATTTTAAATGAAAATTGTGGAATAATAAAGCCCGCAAAAATAATCTAACAAGACTTTTTTGAATACTTTTAAAAAGCGCTAATCGGTCCCCTTTTCAGGATTAGTAACTCTGATTAATTTACTACTCCTTATAAAGAAAAGATATGAAAAATCTTATCTTTCTGCTATTAATCCTACCGATATTCTGCTTCGGGCAGGCAATACCCGGGTGTTATAATTATGTGGCACAAACACCCGTCACAACAACATCAAACTCAACTATATCGGGCTTTTCTATTAATTGTGGCGGCGCAGCAATAGTCGGTATAACTATCCCAGCCGGCGTGCACGACGTTCATATTACCAAGTGTAAGGTATTTAATTCAACAACAGCGAACGGACTTATTTATATAGGCGCAGGATGCTACAATATAATCATCGATACCTGCTTCTTACAATCAGGATGGAGAGGCATATATGCAGTAGGGGCCACTAATAATATACATATTTCTAATAATTATTTTTACAATATCATTGACCCTAATGTAACGGCTACTGCATCACCTGATGGCGGCGGCGCTTCGGTCCAATTGAATGCTTGTACAGGGACAAGCATACAGATATTAGACAACAGATCTTATCATGACGTTTCAGGAGCAGGTATAGGCGATCAATTTTCACTTTATAAATGTAATGGCACTGCCGCCTCGCCAATAAGGGTATGCCGGAACCAGGCCCTTAACGGTAGTACCAATCCACCAAATACAGGTTATGCAGGTGCTGTAGGAGGCGATGGTGGTGGTTCCTATCAAAGACTTGACTCAAATATATTTGTAAATACCGGGGCCGTGGGTGCGCAAGTTCAGGGTGGGCATGATATTGAAATGTCCTATAATACAATATACCTTGCCCAGGCATCCTACACATCAGTAGGAATAGCTTTCGGTAATTATTCCGGGCTGCCATCATCCAACATCACGATCGCATACAATAATACCCGTTGTATACAGCCGTCCGGCAGCATTTTTAACTATTGGTTTGATCCAAAAAACGCTTTTTCGCCTACGGGATGGTCGACCAATACGACCAACACCGGCCTAAACGCAAACATATTGCCAAATCCGTTATGGTCTGCTTGCAATATCACAGTTTTAGCACCTAATATAAGTTATTCTCCGGCCACATATACTTTCACAATGGGCGTTGCTATAACGCCATTCACTCCAACCAATTCAGGCAGTATAGCTGCGTTTACCGGTACATTACCCGCAGGGTTAATTATTAATCCAAGTACAGGCACTATCAGTGGAACACCAACTATAGGATCACCTCCTACAAACTATACGATAACGGCTATTAACACATCCGGCAGTAGTACAGCCACAATCAATATCGGGGTTATTTCTACAGACGCCTCACTGACTACAATGACCCTTAGCAGCGGCACCCTGAGCCCTGTGTTCTGCGGTTGTACCAGCAACTATATGGTCAGCGTGCCGAATAGCGCGACATCTATTACGCTAACGCCAACAGTAAACCAGATCAATGCCACGGTGACAGTAAATGGAATACCGGTTACATCCGGCAGCGCATCTGGCGCGATCAACCTTGTTGCTGGTCCCAACACTATCAATGCGGTAGTAACTGCACAGAATGGTTCTACAAATACATACACTGTCATAGTAACAAGGGCACCCGCTACAGATGCTACGTTGTCTGCGCTTACCATCAGCAACGGAACTCTATCCCCGGTGTTTGACGGTGGTATCATAAGCTATGCAGCCAGTGTAGACAATAGCATTTCATCTGTCACTTTAACTCCAACTGTAAACCAGGCAAATGCTACGGTGACTGTAAATGGAACGACGATTACATCCGGAGTCGCATCAGTGCCGATCAACCTTGCTGTTGGTACCAATACCATCACCACCGTTGTTACTGCACAAGATGGGGTAACTAATAAAACTTATACTATAACGATAACAAGACCACGGGCTGCAGATACGATCACTTTTAACGCTTTAAGCAATGCCGCTTATGGCGATTCACCTGTCACTCTTTCTGCCAGCAGTAATAATACGGATGCCGGAGCAACGATCACTTACACGAGCGATAATATATCTGTAGCTACAGTTTCAGGCAATACGGTAACCATAGTTGGGGCAGGAACGGCTAATATTACAGCCAGTCAGGCAGCTACCGCCAATTTTAACGCCGCCGCAAATGTGAGCCAATCCTTAACCGTAAACAAGGCTAATCTGACCATCACAGCAAACAGCCAGAGTAAGTTTTACGGATGGCCATTTAACTTTATTGGAACAGAGTTTACCGTACAGGGACTTTTGAAAAACGATGTGGTGAACGCGGTAACGTTATCGAGCGGCGGAACTGATGCATTAGCGGACCCAGGATCGTACCCGATCACCGCAAGTGCAGCAGCAGGCAGCGGCTTATCAAATTACAATATTAGCTACGTAGCGGGCACTTTAACCGTCAATGGAATAACGCTAACCTTTGACCCCATACCTTCCAAAGTGTATAATACTGTGGACTTTAGTCCTGGCGCAACAAGCAATACGACGATAACATACACCAGCAGCAATACCAATGTGGCGACTATCGTTTCGGGTAATATTCATATTGTTGGAGTGGGTACTTCAGTCATTACCTCTACTTCCGGCGCTGTAAGTCAAACTCAGACTTTGACTGTTACACCCGCTCCGCTGACGATCACCGCAAACAATGTGAACAAAACCTACGGTGCGACATTAACCGGCAGTAGTGGCTCAACTGCATTCAGTGTATCAGGACTTCAAAACGGTGAAACCATTAGTAGCATTACTATCGCCTATGTTACAGGGGCGGCTACAAACGCTCCGGTAGCTACATATTCCGGTTCGGTAATCCCGTCGGTGGCTACCGGAGGTACTTTCAATCCGGTTAACTATAACATCACCTACACACCAGGCAATATCATCGTTGGACAGGCTACCATTGACATCACTGCGAATAACGCAGCTAAAATGTATGGAGAAACCCAAACCTTCACCGGTACGGAGTTCATTGCTACAGGGCTGAAAAATAGTGACGCGATTGCCAGTGTGACACTTATCAGCGACGGTGCCCCGGCAACGGCAGATGTAAATAACTATGACATTATTCCTTCAGCCGCTGTGGGCGCTTCAGGCACTGACCTTTCCAACTATAATATTGCTTATCATAATGGCGCCGATGTGGTCGGGCCTTCCAACCTGACCATCACGGCCAATAATCAAACTAAAGTGTATGGAACCACCGGGGTTTTCGCAGGAACTGAATTTGTTGCCGACGGTCTTAAAAATGGGGATGCTATTAATACTGTCACCCTAACCAGTGCAGGTGTACCCGCTTCGGCACCTGTAAATAACTATGACATCATTCCTTCTAAACCCGTAGCACATCAGGGCACCAGTTTGTTTAATTACATTATCGCATATATTAAGGGCACAGATGCCGTAGGTGCGACGGTTCTGACTATTATTGCCGATGATCAAAGTATTGCTTTCGGGGATCCTATCCCGGCATTGACCGCAAGTTACAGCGGATTTGTAAACGGAGAAACTCCTGCAAGTCTAACTACACTTCCAGCCATAACCACCACGGCGACCGCAGGATCTCCTGTCGGAAGCTATGCTATAAGTGTAAGTGGTGCTGTAGATAATAACTATGCTTTCAGTTATGTAGCAGGCGACTTATCTATCAATGCAATTCCTTTTACATTTAATAATATTCCTTCAAAGGTTTATGGCGCCCCGGATTTTGATCCCGGTGCTGTTAGTTCATCTGCAATAAGTTATACCAGCAGCAATACTGCCGTAGCGACTATTGTGTCCGGCAATGTTCATATTGTTGGCGCGGGTAGCACAACCATCACAGCCGATGACGGCTCAAACCAATTTAGCCGGACTTTGACGGTTACACCTGCGGCATTAAACATTACAGCTAATAATCAGTCTAAGATTTATGGTGCGGATAACCCTGCATTTACTATAAACTACAATGGATTTGTTAATGGTGATACACCGGCAAGTTTAAATACGCTACCTTCTGCAATCACCATAGCAAATACCAGCTCATCGACAGGTAACTACCCTATTATAGTAAGCGGTGCGGGAGGTGCTAACTATAACATTTCTTATACAGCAGGCACCTTAACTGTAACCCCTGCTGCGTTAAGCATTACAGCCGATAATCAGTCTAAAACTTATGGTACGCCTAATCCTGTATTGACTGTAAGCTACAGCGGATTTGTGAATGGTGATACACAGGCTAATTTAAATAGTCAACCAACGGTAACTACTACCGCAACTACGAATTCAACTGTAGGTTCGTATCCTATCACAGCAACTGGTGCAGCTGATCCTAATTATACCATCAGCTATGTTCAGGGTACGTTAACTGTAACGGGCACCGCATTAAGCTTTGGTCCATTACCATCTAAAACATATGGTAATGCTGATTTCAATCCTGGTGCAGGAAGTTCATCATCTATAACTTATACCAGCAGTAACACTGCCGTAGCAACAATAGTTGGCGGCAATATCCACATCGTAGGTGCCGGTACTTCAACTATCACAGCGAACGATGGTATAGCCAGCCTGAACCAGGTGTTGACTGTAACACCGCCTGCACTGAGCATCACAGTTAATAACCAGTCTAAGACCTATGGCGCTGCTAATCCTGCATTAACTGTAAGCTACAGCGGATTTGTGAATGGTGATACCCAGGTTAGTTTAACTGCTGCGCCTACAATATCAACGACTGCAACTACTTCATCGGCAGTCGGTAATTATCCGATTACGGCCAGCGGTGCGGTAAGTGCCAACTATAGCATTACCTATACTGCAGGTACGTTAGCTGTGGGGCCGGCTGCGTTGACTATCACTGCAAACAACCAGAGCAAAACTGCAGGCGCGGTTAACCCGGCGTTGACCGTAAGCTATAATGGATTTGTAAATGGTGATAACCAGGCAAGTTTAACTACTCCACCTACAGTAACTACTACTGCGGTTACAGCTTCTCCTGTGGGCACTTACCCGATCACAGCAAGCGGTGCTGCAGCTGCTAACTATAGCATCAGTTATGTGCAAGGGACCTTAACTGTATCAGGAGCTGCTTTAGCCTTTGGACCTATACAGTCTAAAGTTTATGGTACAGCTGACTTCAATGCTGGTGCAACAAGCTCATCATCTATTACCTATACAAGCAGTAATACTTCAGTGGCGACAATCATATCCGGTAATATCCATATTGTGGGTGTTGGTACTTCGACTATTACTGCTAACGATGGTATAGGCACCCTAAGCCAGACATTAACTGTAACACCGGCTGCATTAGCGATCACTGCCAATAACCAGTCGAAGACTTATGGTGCAGCTAACCCTGCATTGACTGTAGGCTACAGCGGATTTGTAAATGGTGATACCCAGGCTAATCTAGCCAGTGCGCCTACGGTTACTACTACTGCTGTTACAGGTTCTCCGGTCGGTACTTATCCTATCACTGCAAGTGGTGCAGTAAGTGCTAATTATAGCATTAGCTTCACAGCTGGTACCTTAACTGTAGGCCAGGCTGCCTTGACCATTACTGCTAATAACCAGTCGAAAACTCAGGGTGCTGTTAACCCAACATTAACTGTAAGCTACAGCGGTTTTGTAAATGGTGAAACCAATACGGCGCTAACTACTCAGCCTACAGTAACTACTACTGCTGTTACAGGTTCTCCTGTAGGTACTTATCCGATTACTGCAAGCGGTGCCGCAGCGGCTAACTATACCATCAGCTATGTACAGGGTACTTTAACGGTAA
>Ga0307517_10002882_pt1 | contig 27261 bp, 12 predicted proteins | sample 23_EM_MG_FD_194515 | JGI IMG/M metagenome (GOLD analysis project Ga0307517, IMG submission 194515) | Populus trichocarpa ectomycorrhiza microbial communities from riparian zone in the Pacific Northwest, United States - 23_EM | ecosystem: Host-associated > Plants > Roots > Unclassified | place... | reverse complement strand
GAACATAAACTGCAATTTTCGTTTCAAGGATCGGTTCTAATTTCCGTTGGTGGATGTGTGCTTGCGACCAAGGTTTGTTTTCTTGATAAGTTTCGGTTTTAATTGATTTTGTTTGCTAGTTTAATTGTTGCCATAGTTTAGATAATCACAAACCAAATCCCCCCAATTACATAACGTACAACATAAAAATCTGACTTGAAACTTCCTCGTGGGATCGACCCCTTGCTTGCTCTATACTATCTTGTGTGTTGTGTTTGAAGCTAGGGTAATTAATTTGTGCGACCGCGACATCGCAACAATAACATTCAAGAGCTTAGTTGGGAGTTTGAGATATTTGACATACACTCGTGTGGACATTCTTTTTGGCGTAGGACTTGTGAGTAGATTTATGAAGACACCAGTTATGACACACTTCAAAGCATTGAAGCGAATTCTTTGATATATCAAAGGTACTGTTGATTTTGGCTTTTTCTATGGTTATTCTTATAGCTTTGAACTTGGGGATCATAGTGATAGTAATTGGGCTGGAGATATGGATGATAGAAAGAGCACTAAATATATTTTTTTTCTATATGGAAGACACAACATTAATATGGAGTTTAAAGAAGCAATCCATAATCACTTTGTCAACATGTGAAGCTAAATATGTAGTGACTACATCATGTGTTTGTCATTCAGCTAATGAGATTATTTAATGAATTATGAATGCCACAAAAGAAGCCTACTGCAATTTATGTGGACTCATTAACCATTGCATTAGCAAAGAATCCAATATTTCATGATAGAAGTAAGTATATTGACACAAAATTTCATTAATTACGAGATTGCATTGCAAACTAGAAAGTTGAAGTCAAGTATGTGAAGATACAAAACCAAGTTGTGGATATATTCACAAAGCTATTCAAATATGATGTTTTTATCGAGATGAGTTTAAGTTCAAAACCCATTTTACTTAGTCCTTTTCTCTCTAAAAAATGATAATCATTTTTGATCAATACCAGAACAAATTCCCTTTATAATCAGCTTTGATTACCTATCATAATACTATAATTAATCTTGATAGTTTTGATTTTAAAGAGCTCGATAAATTATCCAAAACTATCTAGGTTTATGAAGAATCGATTCTGAAAAAATATAACTAAAGAAACTGATCAGACTTAATCCGTGGGTTAGACAAGATAATCTTTTATGGACTAGACCCGAGACTAAAATTAAGTTAGCAAAAAATAATTTTTTATAGTTCAAAAAATTATTTTACTTAAACCTAGACATCATTTATTAATTAAACCCAAGCCTAAAATTAAGTTAGAAAAAAAAAATCTTTTATAGCCCAAAGAGTTATTTTACTCAGACCTCAACTCAAGTCTTGTCGTGCGTGTGTGGATTTAAACTCAAAGCCATAAATAATTAATTATGGTTAATCTTTTTGCTTATGTCATCTACTCTCTAAGAACTGATAAGAACTAGTTATGATTAATCTTTGATTACCTGCTATGATGCCATAATTAATCTTGATAGTTTTGGTCTTAAGAACTGCAGAAACTATAAAAAAACTATCCAAGTTTATAAAGAATCAGTTCTGGAAAAATAAAACTGAAGAAACTGGTTAGACTTAATCTAGGGGCTGAATAAGATAATCCTTTATGAATTAGACCCAAACTGAAAATTAAGTTAGTAAAAAATAATCTTTTATAGTTCAAAACATTATTTTAGCCAAATCCAGACCCTCATTTATAGACTAGTCGCAAGCCCAAAATTAAGTTATCAAAAAATTATTTTACCTAGACCTGACCCAAGCTAGGCCATGTGCGTGCATGAGTTTAAGCCCAAAGACATAAATGATCAATTCTTATTAATTGTTTTTTCTTAGGCCCTCTCCTTTCTAAAAACTAATAAGAATTAACATCATAATAAATTTCATCCATAATCAGCTTTTTTAGAGAGCTTTGAGTTTTTTCAAAAACATTTAAATAAAGAGCTTTGAAATCAATTCTTTATTTACTCATAATTTACTTTAATCATGTTAGTATTTAATGTTAAAAAGCTCATGTTACATGTTAAATTTCAATAAAATTGTAACCCAAAAAGTGAGTGTATTTCATTTTTAATTTGATATCAAATATACTCATTAATCATATTTTAAAAAAAATCCCAAGAGAATTAATAAGATGAAAAATTTACTCATTTATTATACATGTTAATTTTTTTTTGTTTTATCATAAAAAAAAATACTTAGATCAACGTTTATATCAATTTAAACGGTGTAATTAAAGTAATATTAACTTATGGTTGGGAGTGCAGTGCTTCTAGTGCATTCAAAGCACCATGATTCAAGTGATTTTAACAGGAACAAAATGTTGGTCGGGCAGGGATCTTCAAGTTTGTCTACTAATACCATTTTATGATGGGTTTCACAACCTATGGAATTTTGCTAGAATTAGCTTAACCCGTTAAGGTTTTACCAGTTTGGTCAATACAACTATAGAGAATAAACTAGAACTCCTACTTAAAAATAAATTATTAAAAATAAAAATAAAATTTATCTCCCTCTCTCCTTGTAAAAAAATGATAATAAATAAAAAAATATAATAGAAACCCCCATTCTCTCATAGGACCGACCATAGTTATAAAACTTATGAATTGAATCGAGTCATAGATTGATCCGGGTTGGAAAAAAAAACATGAATGACTTAATTAAAAACTCAGATTGACCCCTATTAACTCGATGAAAACTTGCCCTCAACCTATTAGTTTTTTTTTTAAAAAAAAAGTTGTTTTCTATTTTCTCCACATTAAAGGATTGTGAATCTTTATTGTGTTTTAGTATTTTATGCTTCTTTTTGTTCCTCTACTTTTGTTCTAAAATGTGTCTTTTAATGTAATATATTGTTTTTTTTTTATCAATATTTGTTTTTAAAGTTCGTTGTTGCCTTTCGATGTTTTAGATGATTTTCCTGTATGCTTTGTTGTTCATTGCTTCTCTAGGTTGTTTTTATTTGGTGAGAGTTTGTTTGTTGTTGGTGAATGCATATTAAGTTACTTGGTTGGACCTGATATTTAGAGGGTGTTTGAGAGTGTGTCAATGATTATTTTTTTAAAGTGTTTTTCGCTCGAAAATGCATTAAAATAATATTTTTATTTTTTAAAAATTATTTTTAATATCAGCATATCAAAATGATTTGAAAACATAAAAAAAATAATTTTAAAAAAATAATTTTAAAACATAAAAATAAATAAGTTATTATTATTATTATATTCACTTGTTTGGTTTTGGCTTTGTTAAAATTTATGCTGACACGCGGCTTGCCTCTGCGCTATTTTTTTTTTGTAGTTATGCTGCTTGATTTCAATTGTTTTGCTGGTGGAACTTCTTATTTATCACATCACTCTTCTTTCATTATCTGTTGATACCTTTTTCCCTTATATATATATAAAAGAAAAAAATTAATGTGTTCTCTTCAAGAGAGCGCATTGTCGATGCTAGGCATTGGCTATGTTCTATTCTTTTATTTTTGTCATTCCGCTTGTATTAGGTCATATATCACCCTTAAAAGTTGCTTTCTTTTGTAACTCCTTTCTCTATGCCACTTAGAGGTGGCTTCGTTAAAGGACAATATTCCCAGCACTAGTTCTTAGAGAAGCATGACTTTCTACTTTGGATTTTACTTAAGTTGAAGTCTTGCAATGTTTCATATTCTTATTTTATTTTTTACAATTGCACTTTCAGCTTGCTACTTGTTCTTGTTTGGGGGTCTTGGTTTGCTGTCGTGTTTTTGTTCTATTCATTAGTGCTCTATTTTAGCTTTTTCAGTTTTTTTTTTTTTTTGATTTCTATTGAATCTTCAATTGAAGTTTTCCCCCTTCCTTATCTTGCCTTTTTACTGCCTTCCTTTTCTGATTGTGATTTCCAGTATCTTCTTTTTCTCGTGTGTCATTATGCTATTTCCAAGTCATGATTAGTTGTTTCATTTCTTTTTTCACTTTCCTTTATTTAGCTCAGCCATGGCCAATACAAGTAAGGAATGTGATTGAGCATTATGGATTTAGTGTTAACGATGGGGGTGATTTCAAAGGAAGAAGTTTGCAGCGCGCCTTTCCAGCGAGCACGCCTTCCCCGCCCTTGGAATCAACCGTCTTTGAGGAGAAATCCTTTCCTGAAGTTCAACAAGCTATTCGATTAGGGTAAGATAAGAAAGCTGTAGGGTTTGGCATCTAAAGAGAGATCTGCACATGGTGCTTTCCTTCTTTCCATCGTTACGCAACTCACAATTAAAATTGAGATCTGATTCTAGAAAGCTGAAAGAGATCTGATAGGAGTGACACAATAAAAACCTGTTCTAAGACACAAGCACTATTGAAATGAAATCGAATGACATCACAAAGCCAGTTAATCTTTAATAAGTCAGATTCAATTCGTTCAAGAAACTTTCTCACATGTTAAAATTAAAAAGTTCAGAAGTATTATTCATCAATGACTGTCGAAATTTAGGCTTACATGTGCTTAAATAGTTCTGAAAAATTAACTCTAATGGATCTACCATTATGGACTGAATTGATCCACATACAAAAACTGATCCAAAACCTTTACTAGTAAGCTCAAACTTTGATCCAAATAAGCTTTAAGTTGTAGCTAACAAAATAAAAATAAAGCTTATAAGTCTTAAGTCTTTATCTACCATGAGATGAGAATAAAAAAAGAAAACATTGTAGGTCTGATACAAGACTTATTTATAGCCTATAATGTTGCTTACTAATCTTAGGAACTAAAGGAGAAGTTGTCGCCCCTTTGATTTCTAAGTTAGAATAGGATTCTGATCTCAACCTTATATTTATTATTTTTTTAGAAGGATAAGGAAGCTGTTTTAAATGCTCCTCTTTGCCACCTCTTGGTATTCCCATTTAGTGCTTTTAAAGTAGGCCTACTATTGTTTTAGTTTGTTTTCCATTTTTTCCTCTTGCTAGAAGCAACTGCTTCTTTTTCACTGATGTTGGTTTCTTCTTCTTACATTCATTTGGTAGATGCAATCTAGAATTTCATTATTTTATCTATCTTGCTTGTGGTTTGACTACTATGTTTGTGTTGGTTTTAACTTCCTCCATGCATGATTTTTCATTTTCCATTCCCTTTTTTTTTTGTCCTGACTGTTTTTTGCCCATATGGAACTGCCTTTTGTTTGATTGAACTTTCTTTTTTGTTAGCTGTGTCTTACAATATAATTGCTTTTGCATTACCTTGCCACATTTCATTTCCTTCGCTTGCAAATGCATCCATTTTTATTTTTTCATTATATATATTGGTATTTATAAGTCGTTCATTAATGCTTCTATCTTTTTTTTTGTATGCATCGATTCTTTTTTGTTTTGTTTTGTTTTCATAACATCTTAGCTAGAGGTTTGTTGCTCCTTTTCTGGTTGAATTTCATGTTAAACGAGTTAGCTAGCTTTGCTTTGTTTTTTATGCTTTTGTTAGTTATCTGCTAGTAAATTAACATGCCTATTTTTCTTATGATCCCGATGGAATTACATTGCTTTCATAAGGTTGGTTTTGACTTATCAATGACCCTTTCCATCTCCAACTTTGATCTCTACGTATTAAGAGTCTGTTTGAGATTGTAGTAACGGTTGCAGTTCAAGATATTTTTCATTTAGAAATGCATCAAAATAGTATTTTTTTTTATTTTTCAAAAATTATTTTTGAAATCAACACATTAAAACGATCTGAAAATATAAAAAAAATAATTTAAAAAAACACGAGCATTCCCAAACAGTCTCTAAGTTGATAGTTTGTATTTTGTTATGATATGGTATTTGTAATCACTTGTGTTTATCTATGTAGGCGAAGTCCATCTTTTATTTATTTATTTATGACAGATCTTTGTTGTTGGTGTTTTTTATCTTCTTTTTTTTTTAAAAACAAAATTATGCTTCTCGAGTTTGTGTATCGTTGCAGTTGTTTCTACCTTAAACTAGCTTTTCTTGGGCTTGGCGCTGCTTCTCACTGGTAATTCTGAATGACCTTCCTCTTCTTTCCCATTTCTGCTTGTGAATTTTTTTTTTTTGTTTAGAGTTCTAGCCTGCCATGGGATTAATCCATTTTTTTGGTCCTTTATTGCCAATTATTTTCAAGGATTGCTCATTTCCTCTTTTTCCTTTTTTCATCTACCTTCCTTATTTTAAGGTTTGGAGCTTTATTGCAGCCACCCTTCAAATTTGGGAGGAAGGATTTTATGCTCTTTCTTTGCTTTTTTGTGTTTCTATAAATCTACGCAGTCTTTCCTTCACTACATTATTGAGTTCCTAACTAGGTGTTTCATTAACTTATATTTTATTCTTGGAGGGGGGATTTTTTATTAGGTTTGGTTTTTTATAAAAATAAAACAACCGAACCAGAAATTTTTTTATAAATATTCAGAACCAAACTGTACTAAAAACCAGTCCAAACCAACTGATTTTGATTGGGTTCAATTTAGATTTTAAAAAGAAAACCTACAAAACTTGTGGGATTTTTTTGGTTTTTAAGGCTTTTATAGCCAAATTAAGTTGTACTATTTGTACAATCCAAAAAATAGTGAATTAGAAACTTTGATGGATTAATTTTCAAAATTCAAACCACATTCATTTTAAATTAGGTTTCATGGAGGGAGGTCGACAATGATTGATATATGAGAATTTGAGGTGTTGTGTTCAACTAAGAAGGTGGAAAAGAATAGCTGGAGGTTGTGTTGTTGGGTTTCGTGAAAAGAGATCGATAAAGAGTAGGAGATCAGAAGTGATAAAGATCAAGGAGATCAATAAAAACAACTCCTTAACAGTTTCTGCAACTCCTATCTACAAGGTTATTTTTTTAGCAGTCAAGATATAAATATTATTTTACTATGCAAATAAAAAAAACCCTAACAAAATACTTTTTTTTTCTCTTCTATTTCAAGGGCAAAAGAGTATTTTTGTTATGCATTTTCAAAGTTGATCGATAAAATTGACCATGTTCAATCCACAAATGATATTTGAATCCCTTTAAAAAGATGATTTTACACTCAATATCAAAGCAATTATTAAGAGCAATAAAGGGTAAAATAGTCATTATAGTACTTACATCCACAATAATTCTCTACTTCAAAAACGAGTGAGTTCTTTTAATTTTTTTTAATTAACTCTTTTTTTTTGTTTATCATTATTATTATTTGTTTTGTTAGGTTGTCAGGATCCGTAGATGCCTAGCCTTTCCCAACATGTCAGTTTTTTTGTTTTTTTAACGCTACCAATCTATGGAAGCTTATGCATATATATGATGTACCTTAGTCTATGATACATCAAAATAGTACGTCAGTTCCCACCTTGTTTGTTGGACTTCTTATTGTGACGATGTGCTTTTTTTTTCAGACTCTAATTTTAGGAGAATTAAAGTGTGTTTCAATGAGTTTGAAATGTTTTAGGGCAAAATAGAAGCTGAAATTAGATTTGAAAAACAAAAAAAAACCAACTATTGTGACCTCTAATTACGGGAAGTTGCAGAGACAAGCATCATGTTGTTCTTTTCCAGCCCCCTATATATCCAGCCCATGCATGCAGGCCTGATTCTCCAGCTCCATTGGCATGTATAGGCGTCATTTTTTTTCAATTTTAATTTTTTAGTAATTTAGTTTTAAAATCTTTTGTTCATTTGATTTTCTGCCAAGATTATAGAAAAATAATCATTATTTTTTTTGGATTTCCCATAAAAAATTACAATAAAGAGATATTTATGATATATTTTCTTGTTTTGGACTAAATATACATGTGAAATTATATTAATCTTATTATTTAAATTTTTTTCATTTTTTATGTTAATTCCCCATTCAAAAAAATCTTTTCCTTTGCAGTGGAATATAAATTTTATCTTAAAAAATATGATCACCTTTTCTTATGGAATAGATTTTTTTTTAATATATTAATTTTTTGTTTTTACAATGTAGTTTATATGAGAGATTATTATAAGTTTTAAATGACGATAGCATGATTTTAAATATATATCATCAATATAATTTCACTATAGTGAAACAATGTATATTACAATGTTTTGTTACAGTGAAATCTACTGTTATTTGCAAAAAATTCTAATTTAGCATTTGAAATTTTCATTTTTTATATAATTGATGCCTATAATTTTAGGTTATTACATTTCAATCCCAAACTTTAATTTTTTTTTCTCACATTTTAGTCTTTAGGATAGCATTTAGTTAGTGTCTCAAGATAGAAGAGACGAAAACAAATGATATAGAGGAGACAAGATAAAACAAGAGATGGTGATAGAATAAATCTATTTTAGACAGAGTAATTGTCATTATATCTTATTTGGTTAATTATGAACAAGAAAAAATAAAATATTAAAAAAAATTATTTTATCTTTAATATGTATTATTATCAAACTTGACATATTTGAAAAAAATAATTAGATAGTATTTTTTTATTTTAATTTATATTGAGTGTTGAAATTAATTCTCTTCTAGTAGAATTTGAAAACAACTTGAAAGTTAGCAGAATTAATATCCTGTATCATATCCTTGGTTTCTATGTCGGAACTAATTGAAAATTGATTTAACTTTTTAGGATCAAAATAAGTAAAGTGTGCTATTATTAAGGTAGCATTTGGTTATTCTCCTGAAACAGAAAAAACAAAAACAACAAATATAGAAACAAGTTTAGTTGAAGAGACAAAGACAAAAACATAAAAAAACATATGTCATTGAGATAATTTTGGAGTGAATTTTTATACTTTCAAAATATAAAATAAACAAAGGACACATCTCCAAAGGCAATATTTTTTTTAATTTTTATTTCTAAAATATCCCTGGAACAAATTCTTAATTTTAAAATTGTCAAATTAATACATGTAAATATAAAAATAGTTATTATCATAGTTTTAAAACTCAACCTAGAGCAAGTCCAGGATCATGGAGTGGGAGGGTCAACCCTTGACCCAAGTTAACCCAAATTAAAAATTAAAAATGATTAAAATGATGTTATTTTGATAAATAAAAAAAAAAAGGTTTTTGACTCGTGTTTTATCTCTAGTTGACCATATCACGAGTCGAACCAAGTTTTTGATAAAGTCAAGCCAGTAACTTTGTTAAAAATTATAGATGAGCATAATATGCAATAAATTGTAAGAAACAAATCGCACATAAATATTAATTGAGTAAAATAAATATTTTTGTATTGTTAATTTTTTATATAGTTTTCACAAATTAATTATTCTTTTATTTTAAATAAATTCACATAAAAATTATGAAAACATGATTATTTTCTCTCTCTTTTTTAGAACTTGATTTTTAGATTATGATAATTTTTTAAAAAAAAAACAAACACACTACTAATAAAAAAAAATGTTTTTTTTTGTAAAAAACATTAATAAGGAAAAGGAGGTTTTGCCTAAAGAGATAAACTTTATAATTATTGAGATTCTTATGAATATTTATTTTAATTATCTTGGTTTTTTTTATTAAAATACAATATTGTTAATAAAAAAGACATTTTTAATCAAAACTAAAAAATACATAAATAAAGAATGAGAACTTTGACTTAAGAAATACATTTTTTCCTTTAAAGTTTAAATTTTAAAACTCTTGCGGATATTTATTTTAATTTCCTTGAAATTCAATAAAAATTAACTTTGAAATTCTTCTCAGGCATCATGTGAGTGTAAAATCTAGTTTAATCTAAAGGAAAAAAGTTCATTGCAAATAATATGTTTCAAGTTTTTGGGAAAAAATATTTTAAAAATAATTAATTTGATCTTACTAATTAAGAAGCAAGATGATATTATTTTGTTACATAGTCAATAGATGGTTGAAATTAAAGAATGAGCAAGGAGTCTGCGTCATGGTGAAAACTTGGGAGATAAGATGCAGGAACATCTAGTCGAGGAAGCAAGATCAGATGGTGATGAAGGAATCAAAGTGGTGATGATTTTTATCAGCATAATCAAAGGAAGGAAGAATTAGACACGTGGAAGTGTTGAAATTTATTTTAAATAAACAAATTATTGGTGAATAATAAATTAATCTCGAAGAACCCTTGTTTTTTCCACTTAAATAACTCATGATTTTTGTAGATTTAATTCTTGATTTACGGTGGTTAGTCAATGATTGATAATGATAAAAATTAATTTTTATTAGTTCTTCAACGTTTTAGCTTCCAAAATTCACTATAAACAAATGGTGAACGTAGAATAGTTGTATTTTCAGATTTTTCCACTCTTTCTCACCTTATTTTTAATGTTTTCCTTTAATTTTTATGATTTGATTTTTCTTAATTCCAGAGTTTAGATTCATCTTATTAAGAGATATTTGAATTACATAATCTTTGGTTTAGATATCTTATATAGAAAAACCAAGATAGTGGTGTTAGAATCTTGAGAGACGTATTGCAAACATCCTAGTTATACTAGTAAAAAACAATAAACAAGAACAGAAGTCTTATTAATTTAAAGTGCTTTAACAAATAAATATTTTTTTTATTTTAATTTAAGTATATATATTTTTATTATTAGTATGTATATTAGAATCTTAAATTAATATAATTTATAAATTTGGATACACATGTTAGTATGCATGCATGCTGATATTATATTTGTTTTGAAAATATATTTGTTATAAATTATTATTTTGAATGTTTATAGATTAAACTTGTATGATTTTTTTATTTTTCTTGAAAATTTTCTTAGAATTAATTAAAAAATAGTTATTTTGTTAGTTGGGCTCGTAGTTATACTGAATAAATAAGAGGAACCATTATTTTTCTTCTTCTCTCTGTGTTTCTAAAAGATTTCTCTTATTTTGTAATAATCTTAGCTTAAATTCACTTCATCGATATATCTTTTGAATATCTTTTAATTGATTTGAAAAAAAAACTAAATATATAGAAAAAAAATATCTTGATTGAAGATATTTAAAAAGTAATATTGGCCTTAAAATAATTCATTTGATAACTTCAATTATCCTAAATTTTTTCTTAATCCATTTTTTAATTAAAATTTAAATTTAAAAACTCTTTTGTGACCTATTTTTCCTATGCATAATAAGCAAGTTAGTTGGGGATTTCCTTTATTAAAGTAGTTTCTTCATCATTGAGTTACTTTCAACATGTTCATTATAAAAAAAATTGAATTTTTTTTACTTTAAATTAATTATTTTTAAATATTTTTAAATCATTTTAATATATCAAAATCAAAAATAAATTTTAAAAATACAATAGCACCTCTCCTTTGCTACTTTGTGCACATTAACTTTCTATATATTTCAATTTTCTCTTCATACTTAAATTGCAAAGACCAGGGACCCAAGAAAAAATTGACTGATTTAATAATATTTTCGATTTAAAAAAAAAAAAAAAAAAACTTGAAGAGCAATGCTGCTGAAAGTACGTATACTTGGTTTTTTTTTTTTTTTTAATACAACAATGTTCAAGATACATCACTTACAGATATAGCTAGCTCTCTTTTATCTCTATCCCTCGTATTTTTCTGCAAGTTCGAAAAGGAAAAGAAAGAAGAACAAAAAAGATTTAAGGATTCTTTCTACGAATTGATTTGAATGCTATAAAACAATGGCTGATGACATTATCAGGAATCATCACTGGTTCGAAAACCAGTAACCAGTGACCCAGCAAAGAAAAAGACTGGGACTTGGAACGGACCGACCCTCTACTCAATGAAAAACTTGGGACGCGTAATACTCGCTCTCATTAAACACAGGTCTTAAGTCTTCCTTGCACATGAACTCCAAAGGGAAAGAAACAAGATGTCCTCGCGTCGACTGTAATCTCTCCAGTGGATCGGTGTTTTTTATGTCTCCGTTTTGGTAAGATTCAAGCTTTTGGGGGGCTATCCCTAAATCGATGGTGGTGTGACCAAGCCTATCCTTCCGGGACACCATGCTTTGTCTGAGCGCGGCTCTGCGGGTGGTCGGGGAAAGAAAGCAATCAGTTAGCGCGCGTGCACGCACCCAATTAGAGAGCATGGTAGGGGAGATGATAAGTGAAGTATCATACCTGGTATGTATAAGATCATTAGGCACGCAAGAGAAGACATCCTGGTAGATCATGGTATTTGTCTGTCAAATGAGAATCATCAATAAATCGTTAGTTTGCGTGCCAAATTCGAGGCAAATGCAAAAGCACCAAGCGGACAACCTCATGCAAAAAGCAATTCTTATAGCCGATACGATACAGAGAATCATTTTTACCCCCCTTATATCTGGTTTACAACAAAAACACAGGAAGAACTTCTTTTGCCCCTGGAGTCTTGATACATCTACTCAAGTTTACAACAGAGATGGGAGAATATAATACTGTAGTTCACTTTTTGCTAGTTTTTAGAAGAAAAAAACACATCTAAAGAAAGTAGATGAGTCCAATCGACAAAACTATATGAACTAGATCATCCAATCCAATTATCATGAATTAAAAACCTTTCAAGCAAAAGTGAAAGGAGGAGAAAACGCAAAATCTATCTACACTCGAAGAAACTAATACATCTTTTAATGGTTTCACTAGAGAGGAGACAGTACAAAATTGGGTCCTGTTGCTATTGATGGATGGCCAATACTTGAATATAAATGAAAAGATTAAGTTCCAGTAAAATTACAAGAAGAAAACTTTATTAATCAAGTAATTTATATGGATGCATGTGATAATGATTTCATTTTTTAAAACAAATTACTCAAGGAAGGAAAAAATGGTCATATATTTACTCATTGATAAATTGGAAAAAAGCATCGCAGATGAAGGGGAGCATGATTATTTCAAGTACATAACTTGACTAGATATTTTAAATATTTTGTTAATGTGTTTTACAAGTTATAAGAATAAGAAATCTATATTTGTTGATATTGTGAAAGAAGAGTGCAAAGGTTAGGTTATCAATGAAAGAAGTCGATTTTTTTTTTATCAAATGATTTAAAAACTAGATGAAACTAAAGAAGCAGATATTCGTAAGGAATTATTATAGAAAAATCCTGAAAGTTCAATTAGGATCATAAGATATTATCATAGACAGCGCAGAAAATTTTAATAGACTTGGAAAAATATTTCAATCTATAATACTTAATTATATTGTGTTAGGTTTGAATATTATCAAAAATCTATCACATAAAAGCTGGTTATTTTTGCTTATATTGATAATTCAAAAAATATTTTAAGACCAACATGTATTCTAGCATCAAATCCAGGGATTAAAATGAAATTATCCGATAAAGACAAAATAAGCTAAAAGATTCAGCGTGTTGTAAAAGGGTGTTATACAAATGTGGCACTATTAGGTTTTGTTTAAGAACTTGGAAACTACACAAGACAATGCCTAGCAACTTACACCCTATTTTAATGCAAGCTTTTGAACCCCTGAACTCAGCCCTCAATACATATGGGAAGACCTCCAGATTCAGCATAAACAAACAACATACATCTTATCTGACACTATATATATATATACATGGGATATTTGAACAAACAGGCAGCAGTTCCCAAATGTTCTTCGCATTGAATCTAAGTTTTGAAAAAGAAAAGGTACTGAATTAAATAGTCTGCTAAAATGAAACCATTTTTGTTCTCACCTTTGCAGTTGACATCCATATGTCTTTGTAGGTTGAATCAATTACTGGGTCAATTACTTTATTGATCTGAGATTAAAAGAAAAAAGAATGTAAAGAGTCAGCTGGAAAGCAGCTAGCAATAATCTATCAGTGCTGTGATTTCCTCCACTGTGGAGCAGTCAATATTTCTACAATCACAAACACTAACCGCTTTGGAATGAAGACCAAGGTGTTCAGACCACAATGAAAGGCGAAGACTAAGAGTAAATTTTCCAGCTTTCCGAGGCTTCCCTCCCATTAACGAGTCCACTAACTCTTTGTCTTCAATAAGTACCCCAATCTAAAAAATATTGTCACAAAGAAACAATGTAATAATATTCCTTCATCGTTAAAAGTTTTACTGCCCATATGCTATAATATCAATTCTCATTCTCTTTCACTCGTGCTCACTTACTCATCATAGATCCAATTTTATCTTTGTTCTTTTCCAGTGACAAACTTTATCAAGGGCACTCTGTTTAAAGTTTGAACCGGGACAGATGATCATTTCTTAATTGTATCGGGCATGTTTTAACTTTGAGAATCAAAATTTCTCAAAACAGTAAAGCTTGTAGAAAAACATGGAAAAAAGTGACACCTCAGAATCTCGTGACCCAAGCAGACTCCTGTCATTGATATTGGCTGATCCAATCAAGGTTGTACGGTCATCTATTATCATGATTTTACTATGGACATACACCTGTAGGTACAGTAAGGATCAATAAGCATTGTGTCAAATGTAAAGAAGCTTGTACATTAATAGATGAAGTGAATAAATCACCAAATATTATAGATTGAGGTGAGGTGCTAACAGCATTTTGTCAATGACCGTGGAGCAAAATAAAGATGAAGTTAATGAACTGTACAATATCTATGCATCAAAGAAAAAACCTGACTAGTGGCCACAGGACCACCATCAAAAAGTCGACCATAAGATCTAAGGCCATAGAAAGAAATGTAATCATGTGTCTTGGGACCGAGATGATCATAAAGATTATGCAATATTGAATTCTGTCCTCTGCAAATAGTTCGATATTGCCAATGCATTATGGCTCTGACAGATGCTGCACCACCATCATCTACACCACCCTGTGAGACTAAAACTTGAGCCAACAAAAGAAAAAGAAAAGGAACATTCAGATTTCAAATTTCAGGGAATGACCCAAGAATTAGAACCTGGAAACCTGGAAGCAGCGGTATGACAATTATGACCCTGAAACATTTCTTATCATTAAATGCTCGCATAATACGCCGATACAAAGCTTCTAACACACGATTCCGTATAATATCATCTCCTGAAAGACCTGATATAAGAAATTGATTCTGGGAAACCCAGCAATAAAGCAAAAGTCAGGCAAAATGAATAACTTCAGACTTTAAAAAGCTGCTTTAACATTAAAATATGAAACTTTCATGGTGATTAGAAAGACAGCAAAAATAAAGAATAATTACAGTTAATAAAATTAATTCTTTTACTCTGCTCATTCACATAACCATCTGTTAACCAAATTATTAAAAGCTTATGGTAAAATCTTTCTTGATGCTTTTGCCAGCATTAAAGAAAACTATTTAGAATCATTAGAAAGTGACATCCATTAATATTTCCCCGCTGTTTCCACATAGATGAAAAGCTATTCTTCTGTATAAAGTTTATTATTCTTTCTCTCTAAGCAGCAATCAATTCACAGCTTCCAACAATGTATAACACTTCCCCTCTAAAACTGACTAAATCCACTTCCTGTGGCCTAAACCCATTCATCCTAGGCCACAGTTCTACAGTCTTGATTTTTCCTTTCCTTAGCCTACCCAGGGCCCAGGCTCATATACATGTCTTTCAAGATGCAATCTTAGAAAATGTAAATGAGCAAGTCCATAATGTAATATCAAAGTGTCTAAATGAACTCATGACTCTGGATAACAGATGAAACTGGAATCAATTGCCTTCGCCTGATATTGAGGAGATGGTGAAGGGTACCGAGTGCAGTTGGGTAGTTTAGTGATGGGATTGCCCCTGTGCGAATACCAACCCTCTATATTACGAGATAAAGCTTGAACACTTATAGTTTGTGTTAGATACAAGTTTCTCCTTGCCATTCTACCCTTTGCTCTATCTAAAAACCATTTAGATAAATACTTAGCACTTGAAATCTTTTGTCACTGCACCATTAGCATCAAGTACAGCCCCTTTTTTATTTTGTGCTTTAAACCAAACTCATGGCACTCTTCCTTGCCAGTGATGCAAGATCCCACTCTCGGTGACTGAACCTATATAATAAGATGGTAATTTTGCAAGCAGCTGTTCGAGATGACTTGAAAAACTCAATTCTAGTCGATATGATTGTGAGAAGAATGAACAGCACACAATCTTTTCAATTGAGTGGCTCAAAATATAATTCCACCAAGGAATCTATTCAAATGGAGCTGGATGTCCTTGTCCTTGAGTTCTTCGATAGGCAGCTGGTTCCATTCACTGAAAGAAACAATAAATAATGCATAATAGTTTATACCTCGATGTAGACAAAGTGCTCTGCTTTCTCAATAAGAGAACAATAAGCACAGTGAATACTCTCTTCAATTTGGCTTGTTCCAGCAGACCACTGACTCACACTCCTTATGACCTGGAAAATGAGAGAAATCATTGATGCCAGAGGATACAGATTAAGTTTTAAGGATTATATATAAACATAAAAAGTGCTAAATAATAATGGTAAAGTTAATGGAAAAAAAAAACAATTGTATTGTCTTGTAGAATGTGAAATTAAAACAGAAACACATATGCTCTTCCAATTATACACATTAATCACCAGCAACAAAAACACCAAATAACTTGTTCTCTACCAATTGTACAACATTCATCATTGGTCATGTACCAATAGAATTCCTGGGTGAGATTCAAAAGCATATAGTAACAGATATTAGACCTTCACTTTTTTCTTTCCAAATGCAGAATTCAAGGCTGGCACCAGTTTTAGATTTTCACATTTCTTCTCTTTTTTTTTTTCAATAAATGGACAGACCTTTCAGTTCCTCTAAATTTGTTTTACATCCAGTAGATTAAAATAAGAATTAGATGCTTCTATGGCTAGCCATAAGGCGTGCAATACTTAATCTACACATATCATGAACAGTAAGAAATTTGGGGCAAAGTATGTTAAATAAGATCCCATGATGGCATTGAGGACTGAGATTATCAGATGACTCAAGGTAGGTCTCTTATGCTTTCTTGGTCATGTTAAATAAGAATTGCATAAAACATCATGAGTTGTAACCCACCTGACAATGACAAGAAACACGAGGACCAACTTGGCCACTTTCATCTGGAGAACCAACCTGATCAACCCTTTCTTGTGTTTCCCACCACTCCAAGTCTGAAGCTTTGGTGCCAGGCTGCGCCGAGAAATCTGATGACATTTTCACATGAAGATCTGAGCCATTGTTATCTACGAAGCTTGTCATTGAAATATCTGGAACAACCAATTCAATTTTGGATTTCCAAAAAGCATGTGGAAGGCTTCTGCCAGGGGTAGAGTCCAACCCGTTTAATTTTGGACCTACACCAGAATCATCAGGCCCCTCAGCTTCCTGAGGCAAAAGAAGAGGGATGTCTTGTAAAGATGATCTAGATGAAAATGAATCTTGCCGTTTGATTCCTTTTACATCATCTTTGATACCCTTTCTTTCAACTTCCATCTGTCTGTTTTGCCCCATATAGTGTGGAATAACCATGTGCTGCTGAGGCATAAGTAGTGGAATAGCTTCTTCATATGGAGCTTTACTTCTCTGGAAAAGGAAAAAAGTATTTTCATGTTAAAATTAAAAGCTTTCCCCAACCAGCAGCACAACCATACTAATTGGTGCTAAACTTTGACCTTGGCATAGTTCCAACGCTGTACAAAGTGCCTAGCTACATCACGGCAAGGTGGTCCCCAAAGAGCACAATGGACATCATGCCAAGGCATGCGAGGATATTTGCCACGATCCAGTTCATCTTTCATCATATCTTCCCATGAATTTGGTTCAGATTCCCTGGAAAATGAAGAGAAAATTCATTTCATAAATCCAGCAAATGCAAACCCTACTTCTAATCCAGTAAATTAATATGCTGATTGCACACCACACTAATCAGTCATAATTTTCAGATGACTCATTGAACAGAAGTCTTTTTATGATTAGAATGTGTTTGGTAATGAGTTTGGGCTGCGTTTGAAAATGATGTTCAAAAAACTTTGGGACTAAAACAACATCAAAATGTTTGCATGCTTTTGGATGGTTTTGATATGACAATGTCAAAACCATTTAAAAGCACCAAAAAAAGCTTCAAATTGATGCCTTTTCAGCCCAGATGCACTTTTGCAAAAGCACATGCACCGCCTTTTCAAACACAGTAAAACATTGCACAAAAATGCTATTGGCAAACTGTTGTAAGATTTACTTCAAGTACAATAACATAAGCACTTCAATTGATTGTCTTTGATTGAGCATCTATTTGTGTTTATTACTTTGAACAATCTTGTAGCTGCAATTAAGCATATAGTACGTTAATTAAACAGCAGAAACCAGTGACAACAGATATAAGATGGAATCAAAAGATAACCAAAGTAACGAATCATTCTTATGTTTCATCATCTCTCAACAGATGTTCATTGAACATTCTAAGAAAAGGCATTTGAGTTTGTATTTGGTAATGCGGTACAAGGTGTTTTTCAATTGAAAATATATCAAAATGATTTTTTTGGATTTTTTTTATTTTATTTTTGACATCATCATATTAAAACAATCAAAAAGCATATAAAAAGCATTGATTTAATACTTTTTCGGACAAAAAGTAATTTGAAGAACACTTTGAAAAGCAAATCCAACCACAAAAATAAACACTCCTTGAGTAGAGGAAAAACGAATTACCTTGGATTATAATAATCCTTTCCTGGCCATACTTGAGGAGGGCAGTCACCCACTCTGTGTTCACAAGTGTCATAACGACCAAAGCACAAGTCCAGTCCTCCAATAAAGCAAATCTGGTGATCAACAATGACAAGCTTTTCATGGTGGGACCTAAACATAATCAAAATATATATCAGAAACTGAAAAACTCATTGTCATGAAGATAACTCAAATTTGGTTCTCACTGACACTGTTTAAGCCTGTCCAATAATGCATACCAAAGGTAAACACCTGTAGAAAAGTGGTCAGGATAGCGCAGCACTCTCACATTCTCATGGATACTAAGAAGCTTTGTCTTGCTATAGACACTATTGATTTTCAGAGCAAGAGCCACCTCTTTATAGAGAAGAATATATATCTGCAGTGAAAAATTAAGATTACATCAGTGGTCATCCATAACCAAAGCAAGTCAGAAGAATTCTTGCCAAGGAATCTTGATAAAATTCTATTTTATTTGTTGAGGGTTTTCCATAATTTTTAAAACTTTATCAGTACCCCAAAGTTTATATGTAATTGTACCATTTAACCAGGAAGCACATGTGCATGTGGAAAAGAAATGTAGTGGGATACAGTTCTCACAGAAGCTGTCTTTTTATTCTCCCAAAGTTCATGCCCCTATTTCCATAAATCCAGAGAACATCTGCGCCCATTAAAAAGATTCATGGCCTATCCCCCATTTTAATACCTTTAGTTATGCTTTAAAAAAATAAATGAAAAATGCTCCAAAAGTTTTGTGCATATTATAAATAAAAACAAATATCACATGTTTGGGAGTGTGGTTGCGGTTGCTTTTCAAAGTGTTTTTCGTGCCGAAATGCATCAAAATGATGTTTTTTTATTTTTTTAAAAATCATTGTTTAGATCAGCGCATCAAAACGATCCAAAACATACCAAAAAAATTAATTTATAGCAAAAAAAAAAATTGAATTTTGGGGGAACGCGGTTTGCACCGCGATCCCAAACGCTCTCAAATCAACCATCACAAGTAACAAAGCGTCAAAGCAGAAAGAAGAACAATAAACAAGCAGTTTGCACCTGAACCCCTTGTTTAGCTTTGGCTTCCAGCAAAGAATCAAGTCTAGAGGAGGCATGAGCACGAAAAGGACGTCGTAGATAAAGCTCTGGGCACAGCCACCAGCCACAAATAAATATCTGCACAGAATTTCCAAATATAAATTATATGGCAGAATAAATACTAATGAGTAGTGCTGATCCTAAGTACTGGAGCTGACCTCAGATTTAGCATCCTCAATTGATAAAGCAATGGCTTCAAAAGCTGCCCTACCATCTACAAACCACTGGGCCTGACTACCATCTTCAGACAAACCTCTAGGAGGAGCAAAAGAGGCAAAACGATGAGGATGACACCAACCCTCAGGAGGCCTAAGTCCAGCATCATTAATTGTAGCAACCCAATCTTTAACTCTAGCACCATTTTTAGATCTCAAGTCTATGCTTCTGTTTCCACATGCAACCTTTAAAGTTTCCAATCATCTGTTAGCGAGTGAAATTATCTGATACAATTTCCTCATCTCTAAAAATCATTAATAAATTTAACTGTAATGAAGAGGAATATCCATCACAAATTTAAACAATTTCCTCAGACACCACTACTTTGCTTCAAGAGGCACTAATGGCACAGTATTTTGTCTAATAGTACAGCCCACTGGAATTTTTTGCATGAAAAACAACGAAGTTTCCAAAAATTTCTTTGTTTCTTTCTTTTTTGAATAAAACTGCACTTCAATTTGTTTGGATGTATTTTCACTTTACACAAAACATGAATTATTAACCCTGATTTTCTACCATCCAGGTTAAACTTACAATTGCAGCTCTGTCTCCTTCCCATGCAAGGATTTTCTGTTCTATCAATCTCTTCTAAACGAGAACTAACCAAAATGGAGACCAAGAAGTAGATCCAGGTATGAAAGGAAGTTGCAGTTTCCATGATATTAGGTGATATAGAAAGGACCTCTAACTTGGTATTGTCTTGAAGATTGTAGCTGGAAGTTTTTCCTCATTTTGATTCAACTATGTTTGAGTTTTGTTTTGCTGTGTTTTTTGGATTGTAGTAATTTTAATTTAAGTGGATGGACTAATTGCTTGGAAGAAGCTGGTTGTACTTCTTTAATGCTCTCCAAACACTCGATCATGGTCCAATCAGAATGCTCATTGTTTCACGATGGTTTAGATTTTAGTTGTTGAGGTCCTGGCTTTACTGTGAGCTTCTTGTTCTTAAAGTCTTTTGTTCAGCTGTTTAGGTGGTGGTATTCTCTTGTGTAATCTCATATATGATTTGGAGGTCATTTGGTTGTTTAAGGATCCTCTATCATAGGAAGACATAGTATTCTTAAGGCAAGCTCAGATATCTAAATGAAAACCAGTCAGCAAAAAAGAAAATGGAGGTCAGTTTTGTAATTAAATCAGCAAAAACTAATAAAATGTCATGCAGCAAGACAATATGATACACTGATAGCCCTTCCCCTTTGTTTCTTATTCTTTATTTGTGAGGATTTGTGTAAGCACAAAAAACTACTTTTGAAAAAGCTTAAAGAACTTTTAGAAGGAAAAACAAACTAGAATATCTAATGTAATAACCAGATTCGAAATGAATTTTTCACTTGTTCTGAAGTCATTCTATAACTGGAAAAAGAAACGGTGAGTTTTACTTCAAAAGTTACAGAAGGCTTTAGAAAGTACGAGGAAAAAAATTAATTGGTACTGACAGAACTGGAAGTCACTGATAAAAGTGAACTAAGCAATTTAGCCTGAATTATGATAGCTGGGATTCACTATTAATAAATTGAACATATAGTACCTAAGAAACTGTTGTATCTAGAGGCATCTAGCATAAATTGACCTATATTTCTTTGCTAAGTTGTTTACTAGACATTTCCTAAAAATACCACCCATGTAATCAGTCAGACTTTGACATACAGGGAAGGATCACTCACTTTTGAAAATGTAATGGCTATCATCTAGGCTGCCTTACCATTAAAACAGTATTGTACTACAATAGCTTTTCGGCTTACAATGTGCTTGTGTGTGGTAACTGATCCTTAAACAAGTAAAGCAGCTAACGCCAAAGCCAGGATATGTCATCATCAGCAAAGCATAAGGGCAGATCGTGTACAAAATAATGTCATCAAAATTTTAAGATTACATGTTACAAAAGCACGATAGAGAAACCACCACATAAGAAAGAATCTACACGCTGCTTACCTTAAAACCATGTCGTAAAGGATTCCGCTCCTTTATTTCCGCTGCTAATGACACTCGGCCTTCACCACTTCCATCTGAAGCAGGTAATACATCAAAAACAATTATATCCAAAAGCTTGGTATCAAAAGGATCAGCCAGCAGTGCCAAGAATCCTGGTTTCAAAACAGCCCACACCTGCAGAAAATCAGAAAACATGGACAATGCTGTGTGACTCTTAATGTTATGGATAAAATTACAGCATTCTATTGTTGGTGTACCATCAAGAAGCCCCCAATTAGACCACAAAAGTTGTCATGCATCTCCAGGGGAAATTATTGTTGAACTTATCTTTTCCCTTGCCACTACTTGCAAATTCCCTCTTAGCTTTAGAATGATAAACAACATTTGTTCTATCTAAAATTTTGATCCAATTATCAAGTTTGAATGATTGCAGCAATATCCAATAAACTAGTTGTGATTTTGTAAGGAAATTGCAAATGCTGGATCTTAAGGAATAAGATACATAAAGGGTAAAAATTGTGAGATGCAATGCTACAGCATATTCTTTATCTTGCAAAATGAATTGAGGTTATCATGTCAAGGACTTTCAGATAATTTGGCAGAATTATGTGCAAGGATCAGGCATTTCACCAAGTCTTGTCCAGCAAACTGTATGGACATGACGATGATATTTTGTTTAGTTGCTTCTGCATATACCTTAGGCAGCATATGTGGTGCCCCTTTTACATTTGAGCTCCACAATACAAGCCAATGCATAAAGAAACTCTGCTTTTATACCAGACTTCAAGTCTACCCAACAAAATTTGACTTTCTTCTCAAGAAGATTTCTAATTGGAATATATAGACCAGAAGTATTTCCAAACCATCTAAATCAATAAAGGAGAAAATGACGAGGTACCTGCACAAATGCACATGTTTGTGCAAACATTTATTTGTGAGGTCTTGTATGTGCGTTCTCAGAAGAAGATTCAGTGTTAAATACTCATAATATCATTCAACACTGTCAATAAAACTAAAAGTAATGATGAAGAACCCTACACAGAAACCTTCATTTTTTGCACAATTGTGCACGCACAAAAATGACAAATTACCTTCTGCCAGGGGCAGACCTAGTTTTGGGCAAGATTGCATTACCTTCTGCCAGTTGTCATTACAGCAACTAAACCAACTGCAAGCACAACATTTCCTGGAATCATCATCCTTCACTATTCGTGGTAGATGCTTCACCATAACATATTCTTCTTTCAGCTTAGGGCCATATTCTGGTGAAAATGACAGCTTAGAGACCTCCAAAAACTTGCAAACCTACAACAGCATGGTGAAATGCATGCCAATTAGCAACCAAGAAGCAGTAAAAATTAAAAGCAAGAAAATATTTTTAATTTCAAATCATCAGGTTTCAAAAACCAAGACTTTGGGATTATGGATTGAACTAGGAAGCACGTGTTATTCAAATTGTCAAAGAACCATATCAACCCAATAGCTTAAGCTATTACGTGAGATCCCAGGATATGATTTATATTATTCTCTAACAGACCCCCTCAAGTGAAAGCTTTTTGGTCTTGAAACTTGCACAGGCCCACAATACCATGTGCTTAATTTTTATTAAATAAATGGGAATGGTGAGATTTGAACTCGTGACCGCTTAGTCATCAAGGCTCTGATACCATGTCAAAGAACCATCTCAACCCAATAGCTTAAGCTGTTAGGTGAGGTCCCAGGATATGATTTATATTATTCTCTAATACAAATTCTCAATGATAGGTTCATACAGTTCATCGTCACACCACGCAAACAGAGAAAGTTCTTGACTTAAATAGATATCAATTGATTCAAGCATTCAAGGAAATGATGTTTCTAAAAGTTGCACAGATGAATGGCAGCCTAGCAGTTCAAGTGATGCCTCATGTTTAAATGAACTGCCGGCATGCTTATGATGAGTTCAAAGACCCATAAAGTAGTCAAACTCCATCATAGATACACAAGAGCAGAAGACATGAAGCACCGATTAGGACATGCAATTGAGCAAGGAAGAGAAATTGATGCTTCCATGAGATGCTTGGTGCGTTGCTTTTGGCTTGAACATCACATAACAAATTCAAAAGACAGTGTGGAACTTAATTGATCATTGTCAGATTCTAGAATATTAAATTAACAAATTCCTAAAGCATCATGGAAGAAGAAAAAAGAAAGTTGGATTTGATTTTTCTTAAAAAAATATTCACATCTTATATATAGGAGGACAAGAGAAAAAAAAAAGAAAAAAAAAAGAGAGGGCATCTAGGACCTAAAACAAATAGGTTGAGCTGGCCCTCACATTGGATTTCATAGAAAAAGCTAGTAGAGCTATCAGATCTATCTATCTAAAATTTACATTTTTCTGAAGTCACCACCATATAAAAGTTAATCTATGATATGCATTTAAATGAGAAATACTTATTCCGAAATAACAATAGCAACAAAATTCAACAAGAACCAGAAACTTGAAAAAGAAGAAGAAGAATACCTCTCGGGAGTTCACAATATCCATGTTCCCTAAAAAGTGGTTTAAATATTGTTGCATTGTAACCTTTGCACGGTCCGACATTGAATTCTGTCTTCCCAACGCTGGACGGATAACTGGTAAAGCAGCACTTGATGGAACATCTCTGAACAGAAAAACCACCTGTAAGAACTATGAGAATTACTGAAGACAAGGACATAATTCATGTTTAACAATTACACAAATGTGTAAGCTGTGACCTGTTTTTGGCACTCTCATCATGATGCAATGGAATGGTCTCATCGTCGGCATCATCATCATCATTAACCATTGGTGTATGATCTCCTATTCCTAGATTTTGAAGCCATTCTTTAACCTTTAATATAATTTTCCAATAAAAAGCACATCAAAACCACACACCTTCCCAGAAAAAAATCAAATTACCAACATAACAACCTCAAAGAATTTATTTACAAAAGTAACAAACACAACCAATGCCATCCACCACACACACAGACACACCTGCTCTTGCTTCTCAAGAATTTCCTCGAAAAACACCCGTTTCTTCAATGCAAAATGTAAATAAAACACTTGTGCCGCTTTCTTCAATAATCTCCACTTGAACTACATTCACCAAAATAAAATTGCACGTTAAAAATTTCAAATTTATTTGCCCCTACTAATTCCAAAAATAAAATAAAATTGTACAATACTGTTTCTTCAAGAAAACAAGAAAAGAAATTATAGTCAAAAGATTCTGTACAAATTAGAGGGTTCAATAATGTTTCAATACCTAATGTGTAGCTTCAAAAGTTTACTTTTTACTAGCTTTTTTTATGAATATTTAGAGCATCCAAACACGGCCTAAAGAATATTCAAATTCAAATTCAAATTGAATAGTCAAAATTCAAAACTTAAAGAATCAAATTTGCACACAAAATTTAGAAACCTAAAAACAAAATCTAGTTCAAATTCGGTTAATTGATCGCGTATCGGTACCTGCTTATATTGAACTTCGATAGTATAAGATAATTGAACAGGACTAATATCGCTGGGGTCGGGTCGAGAGACGGATACAATAGTAGCTTGTGGTAATTCATCGAAAATCCGGCCGGATTCCGGTGTCGAACCTTGACGGAAAGAGAAGAAGGAAGATATGATTGAGGATGATGGTGGTTGTAACGGCGTTGATGGCTCTGATTGCATTTGTACGTAACGGGGACCGCCGCCGCCAACACTCCCCCCTCCCATTAATTGCGCTGACGATGCCATTGATGTTGATTATGATTTAAATTAATAATTTAGCTTTCGAGATCAGAATTTTCTGGTGTGAAAAGGAAAAAGGGAAGGGAAGTCGAGGGAGAGTTGGTTTGGGGTTTAAATAAGTGAGCGCCGTCGACAACCAGCCAACGTGGTCAATTCTGGAAAGTATTGGAAAGGTCGCCTTTTTTAAAAAAAAAATTGTGGGTTAACGGATTCTCCGAACCGAATAAGAAGCGACCGATCTTCTTGTACTATATAATTTATTCATCTACCCCGTGTTCGGTCCATGCCCATAGCTTAAAAATTAAAAAATTCTTAATGCATGTGCTATAATTATATTTTTTAAACTCGATTCCAGAAAAGCCACCGGTCAATATTCAAGTCAATTTATTTTTTAATTTAAAAAAAATCAACAATATTATTAGTTAATTTTTTTCTAAGTGAATTGTTACGAGTTAATTTAGATTTTTAATCAAATCATACCATATTAATTCTATTTTTATTTTTGTTAAAACTCAATTCAATCTAGATTTTAAATTATTTATTCATGGATGAACTTATCAGGTTAGTTAAAGTTTTAAAAGTAACATGAAATGAAAAGAAAAAATGTTGTATGTACTAATTTTTGAAAAATCAATGATGTATTGCTATTTTATTAATGATTTAAAAAAAACACACAATTATTGGAACTACTAAGATTAATTTGATTCGGTTATCAATTCAAAAACACAATATTTAAAACTCGTTTTATAATCTTATTTAAAAAAATATGACTTAACAATTTGATTTCCGGCATATGTTTGGAAACTAAATAAATAATAAAACTAAATAAGTGTATGTGTTGGTTTTGTATTTAAAGATAATTCAATTTGCTCTCTCGGCTAATGTTATAATATGTCAGGTAAATGAAAGTATTAACCTATAACTAAAATTGATATGCTGTAGCGTGGAATACTGTACATTGTGAGTGAATTTATTGTGGATTATATTGTTCTGCATTGTAGCGCGAGTATTGTAAACTATGAGTGCTTTCACTGTGGACTACACTGTTTGGTGAGGGTATGTGTGAGGCTGCAGCCAGCAAGTCTCAAGCGCCAAGCTAGAGGCGCGTCCTCTGGGGCTGCGCACACGTGGTGCATGGGCTCCTGCCTGGGGGCTGGGCACTCACAACACATATGTGACGCTTGGGTTGCCTACCTGTGTGCTGGCAGACCAAAAGCACAAGTGGCGCTTGGGCTCCTGCCTTAGTGCTGGGCACACATGGCGCTTGAGATGTCTGCCTGGAGGCTAGGCACCCCCAGCGCACACGTGACGCTTGGGCTGCGCTGGGAGTGAGCCATGCTTGTGCCTCACTTGGGGACACCTGGAGCTTGGGTCATGGCGCTGGGCCCGAGGTTCCTAGGTCCTATGATTCGAAATATTATTGTTTCTTTTAGAAATATTATTATTATTATTATTATTATTATTAATGAAATAATTAATAAATTTGAAAGAAAATATTATTATTAGTATTGAAAACACATTATTATTTATATTATAAATTTTTATGATATTTTTTATAAAAATAAAAAGTGAGCCCGCGGCGCAGTATTATTAAAAATAGTCAACAATTCTAAGTATTAATATAAAAAATATATTATAATTTGAGTTATAAATATTATTATTTTTCTTATAATACAAAGTATTCATATAAAACATATTATTATTTGTGTTCTATATATATATATATATATATATATATATATATAT
>Ga0307517_10002881_pt1 | contig 27272 bp, 20 predicted proteins | sample 23_EM_MG_FD_194515 | JGI IMG/M metagenome (GOLD analysis project Ga0307517, IMG submission 194515) | Populus trichocarpa ectomycorrhiza microbial communities from riparian zone in the Pacific Northwest, United States - 23_EM | ecosystem: Host-associated > Plants > Roots > Unclassified | place... | reverse complement strand
TGTGTTTTCGTTGTTCTCTGGCGTTTGTACATTGGCGTAACCGATTTGTAAATGTAACTTATTCCCTTTTGCATATTTCTTCTCCCCTTCACCAGCATACTAGTCGTGGTCTGTTACAAGGCCTGATCTCCTTTGGGGTCGCCTATATAGATGTCCGTAGGAGCAGATGGAATCGTAGATAATTAAAACCTCCATCCCCGGTAGCGGTTGCGGCCGGATCCGAAAGGATGTTCCCTCGATAGTAGATCTCGTGAGTACTGTTTATCATTTACTGTATCTATTTTACGATGCCAATCGTACAACGCAGAGGGAAGTAATTATCAAAAATGCAGCAGTCCCAGGTTCTGAAATCGTAGGATGCAACGGATGCAGCAGGACGCCGGAGACGTCGACATTCACCTCCCACAACAAAAGGCACACAATCGTGTTGTCGATTTCTTACAGTCTTATGTCTGCAGGGCGGACGCCGTACAAGTCAAATCTTAAACCCCACGGATTCGTAACGCGTAGCGGAGAGTGAACCCCCGGCTTCAATGAACGATACCGTCTGGATGAAACTTTCACGCAACACGTTTCATCCGCCCCCGAAAATGAACAAGAATTTTTGTACGACCGTTGGTCTCCGGTAGCCTTCAAAGTGAACGGTTGTGGTACGATGTCACGCACGGCACTTTCATCCAAGTAGTGCTTGAGTTTACTAGCCAGTAGGTAGTGGGCATCTAGCAAGGTTAGCTAAGGAAAATTCAGTACTACCGCATTCATCGCTTGACGAGCAGTACCCTACAAGGGCTGCGATGAAGCCCAGCAGATGAATAGGGCCCGACGCTGGGGAGAACGGAGTGCATGCTGGAGGTCTGGCAACCCACGAATAGGTGGCAAGGACGTCGACTAAGCCGTCTACTGCCGTAGGGAGGTTTCGACGGGGGATCCACGGTTATGGAGAGGAGATGGATATTAGGTGGGGTGGGTCAAGAACGTGGATCCGAGGGAGCAGCTGTTTCTTTCTACGTCTGGGCTTGGCGGGAAGCCGATCGCACGCGTCTTAAAACGTTCCAGCCATGAACACAGTTCCCTTCATCGACAGGCACGGGACGGTCGCCTATTTCCGTCAGGATTCACAGCCCGGGCGCCCACCCTTTCCTCGTGACCATCGTGAATCCCGACCATGCAAACCGAGTCTCAACAACCAAAGGGGAAGGATCAGACCATCTCGTCCTTGAATGTGGCCATCGAGGGTTTGAATCTCGCGAAAGAGGTCTCAAGCGTCACCCCAGCCAAGGCCGTTTTCGGTTCCGCCAGCATCCTCCTCACAATGATCAGGGTGTGTTCCCTCCTCTTCTGCGACGAGGTGTCCCAAACTCATACGTGGCCAGGACACCATGGTCAACAAACGGGACTACGTCGAACTCGGGCTCGCCTGCGCGGACGTATGTGGAGCCCTTGACCGTGGGGTGGGCGGAAGGCAATTGGACCAGCTCAGCCGATCCGTGTGCGAGGCGATTGGGAAATTAACAACGTGGGTTCGGTCAGCGACGTATATCGTGTGTCCTTTCCTCACTGTGACCTCGATCGCAGGACCGTGGCAGAAATCCAGGGCAGGATCGTCGGGAAGAGGGAACGAGGTCTACTCTCCCAGGTTGCCCACGCGAAGAATGACAAAGAGACCATCGCGGCATGGAGGTCGGACCTCATTAGGATCCTTCAAGTCTTCAATGTACGCTCAGCCGGCTCTGTTCGACGACCGCTGATCACCTCCCTCCAGACCGAGTTGACCCTGAGCGCTCACACCATGGTTTCCGACATCCACCAGAACATGTTGAGAGGTTCTGAAGATACTGGTGGCAGAGATCAGGCGGTGAGTGGCATTCGCACTCCACCCGTCATCGAATAGACAGTGACAGTTGGCTAGGCTCAAACCAGGTCGGCAACCTCGAATATCGTGGGACCACGTTCTTACATCTCTGTCTAGAGTATTCGGAGAATCACCTCCCCCGCCACCGAGGATCTTTTTCGGACGCGACGAGCTGATTGAGGGGATAGTTGGTCTGGTGGAAAATCTCAGTCCCGTTGCTCTAATTGGCGCCGGCGGCATTGGCAAGACGTCCATCGCTCTAACCGTTCTCCACCACGATCGGATCAAGCAACGGTTCGGGGGGGATCGTCGATTCATCCGCTGTGATCAATTCCCGGCGACACCCACCCATCTGCTCGCTCGACTCTCCAAGGTGACCGGCGCAGGTGTCGAGAACCCTGAAGACCTAACCCCTCTGCGCCCGTTCCTGTCTTCGAAGGAGATGGTCATTGTCCTCGACAATGCGGAATCTATTCTGGATCCACAGGGGACAAACTCTCGGGAGATATATGGGATAGTGGAGGAGTTGAGTCAATTGGAGACTGTATGTCTCTGCATTACATCCCGCATCTCTACCGTCCCTCCCGAGTGCGAGACCCTGGATGTCCCGATATTGTCGGCAGAGGCCGCGCACGACACGTTCTATCGGATCTACAAACACCACGATCGGTCAGATTCGGTCAACAACATCCTGGAACAACTCGACTTCCATCCACTGTCGATTACTCTGCTCGCGACAGTTGCGCATCACAACAAGTGGACCCCGGACCGACTTACGAGGGAATGGGAGAGCAGACGAACGGATGTTCTGCAGACGGAGCATAACAAGACCCTCGCCGCCACGATTGAGCTATCACTTGCCTCCCCCATGTTCCGAGAACTTGGGCCTAATGCCCGAGGGCTTCTTGGGGTTGTCGCCTTCTTCCCTCAGGGCGTCAACGAGAACAACATCGATTGGTTGTTCCCTACCATCTCAAACAAAGCAAACGTCCTCGACAAGTTCTGCATCCTGTCTCTAACATACCGAAACAATGGGTATATCACAATGCTCGCGCCACTTCAGGACTATCTCTGTCCCAAAGATCCCAGGTCATCTCCACTCCTCTGCAAGACCAAGGAACGTTACTTCACCCGATTGTCGGTTGATATTCGTCCCGGCGACCCCGGGTTCGAGGAGGCACGATGGATCGTGTCAGAGGATGTGAACGTTGAGCACCTGCTCAATGTCTTCATATCAATCGATGCGGAATTGGATGAGATCTGGGATACGTGTGGCCACTTCATGGAGCATCTCGGTTGGCACAAAAGGCGGCTTGTTGCTCTGGGACCGAAGATCGAGGGGCTCCGGGATGACCATCCCTCCAAGCCAGAATGCTTAGTCAAGCTCTCACGGTTACTCAGGGTGGTCGGGAATAAAGTGGAGTCCAAACGACTTCTTACTCATGCCCTAAAGCTCTATCGGGAGCGGAGGGATGACCATTGGGTTGCTCAAGTGTTGATCCTCCTATGTATTGCAAACAAGGAACTAGGCTGCTACAAGGAAGGGATTCAGCGGGCCGAAGAAGCATTGGAGATCTATAAACGGCTTGGTCATACGGAGGGACAAGCAGAGTGTTCAAAAGAACTTGCTCGGCTGTTGTACAAGGACGGCCAGCTCGACGACGCAGAGAAAACCACATTCCGCGCGATCGACCTGGTTTCGAAGAAAGGCGATCTATTTACGGTCTGCGGGTGTCATCGCCTTCTCGGCGAAATATATCGATCCAAGGGCGAGAGGGAGAAGGCCATTCGTCATTTCGAGACAGGCCTGGGAATTGCATCCTCTTTTGGTTGGCACGAGAAGCAGTTTACGGCCCATATCTCCCTGGCAAACCTGTTTCTCAATGAAAGCAGGTTCGACGACGCGTCCGCTCACATCGAACAAGCCAAGTCGTACACGATCAACGACGCATACAACCTGGGTCGCGCGATGCAGCTGCAGGCAGACGTTTGGTATCGGCAATGTAGGTTCGACGAGGCAAAGTCTGAGATTCTGCGCGCCGTCGGTATTTATGAGAAGCTCGGGGCAGCGAAGAGTTTGAGGTGTATGCGGCTCCTCCGGAAGATCGACGAGAAAATAAACAACGGTAAGCTCATGGAACAGGTGCGACTACCTGTGTGTATTGACTTGGCTGTTTCGGCTCAGGGAACTACATAGTGGCATCGACGGTGACATCGATATCTCCCGACGTACGCTTCGTCCCCTCGCTGTGTCTACCGTGATGTCCTTCGATACCGACGCCGTCCCCACCTCCCTCTATTGACCTCTTCTGCTCGCACGCATCATTTCATGTTCGTTATCCCCTTGTTGTCGTTGATCTACATCTTTGGTTCTTTGTCCCCCCACTGTACCATATGTTCCGTATTTATGTACCCCATGCACTACCACTGTGCCCAGCAGTTTCGTTCAGTAATGCCACGGTTTCCGGGCTGTTTACCTTAACCGATACGTTGTAAATGGGGTAGAATCCCGTTCCTGGAACGCCAGGTTCAGAAGCTGGCTGCTATCCCGCGGAGCCCTAGGCTGGAACATTGTTGACGAATAACGATCGCCCGCTCGAGCTGCTGTTACCTGAAGACAATGCACCTTGACACAACGCCCGGAGATTTTGTTGTAGCACCGAATGGTTCAGCCCAGGTCCAGCCTCGCTGAGTATTGGTTGACGATCCGTCGACCTTGTCCAACGTCCCCCGCGAAGAGCGTTTTCAAGTTCGTTCTAGGCTGGAATTCTACCTCAAATCCAGAGGAGGTGAGGGTGTCGTCGTTCGGAGGAGTAAGTTCGTTCGTTCTCTCTTAGGTTGACCGCAACAGTGTAAAACAAACCCGGGCGCAAGACTTCGTGACGTTTGTTTGACCTCCACTTGCGACACCTTCCACCTGTATTGATAGTTAGGTCGTTAAAAACTGCGCGCAGAAAATCAGTAGAGGGTCCCTCTCTCACCTTTTTGGCCAATTGGTTTCTAGGTTGGGTCGGTCTTAGGTGAACACGGATTAAATCGTGGATCGCCGGGTGCATGCAGCTACACGAATCTCCTGGGCTGCATTCTCGCCCATCCAGGTGCCGTTTTGATCAGGTGAGATGCACTTGCTCATACGATTACCTCGCGCTGAATGTTGAGCCGTTCGTTCTAAACCTATCATACGTTATTCAAGTTTGTCAGGAAATCCGTTGAGTGCCTTCAGATATCTTATCATCTTCGCTTTCCTTGGAAACGCATTCTATGTTTGTGGATTCTCACGTCTCCGAAGCTAGATATTCCTGGACCTGGAGCGTCAGCAGATATCCGAGAGAGTATTCCGTGAGTATCCGAGATCCCTGCCCTTTCGCGACTCCGCATCTGACTCTTTCCTAGCTATCCTGGGAATGGAGGAACACCCATGTTCGGTATCACGATTACCTCCCAATCCTTCCTGTGTCGGATACAAACTGAGAGGGAGAGATTTAACAAACGCAGCTCTCGTGCCGGCTATGGGGTATCTGCCACCGAAACCGACGAAAATGCTCCCCAGGAGAAGGACCGCGGGCAATGCGGACAATAATGTCTAACGGGCGCAATAGTTGCAAAATTGAAAACTACCTGCATTCCCACTGTTCTGCAAGTTTTTGCTTGCTCCCTCGTTATCCCCAGATCCGGGATGACCTGTTTCATTGTTGTCTGGCGTTTGCCCCACGGCGTAACCGATCCGTAAATGCAACTTATCTCCCTTTGCGTATTTCTTCTTCCTTTCGCCAGCGCAATAGCCACGGTGTGTCACAAGGCCTGATCTCCTTCGGGGGTCATGTGTATAGGTAGGCGTCCGTGGGGGCAGATTAAATCACACAATAAAAACCTCCATCCCCGATAACGGTTGTGGCCGACTTCGGGATGGATTCAAGAATCTAAGAGGGCGCCACCTCAACGAACTTCGCGGATACCGCTCATCATTTCTTGTATTCGGTCTGTGATGCGAAATCGTACAACACATAGAAAAATTATCATCATAATTGCGGCAGTCCCAGGTTCTGAAATTGTAGGATGCACGAGGACGCTGAAGACCTCCACCTCCCACAATAAAAGGCACACAGTCGTGTCGTCGGTTTCTTGCAGTCGCGCGTCTGCAAGGTAGACGCCGCATAAGGCCAGTCTGCGCGATTTCCACTTGCTGTCCACCACGACCAGTAGCGAAGCACCCAGCGGACGCACTTTGAAGTGAGAAAGAGTAACAATCACCGCGTAGGGTGTTGTCACGCTGCTGTTCGGTGTTGGGAGTTAGTGTTAAGGGATTGTGAACCCGGAAAGGAACGGCAGAAAACGTCAGTCGGGTTACTGAGGCGATTCGGGGATTGGGACTTAACGTAGGGGGCCAACGGTAGTCTGATGATTGGGAATCGGAAACAGTTGGCAACTGACAACAAGGATGAGACACCCCTACGGCGGCACCAATTCAACGCATTTCATACTCACACTCTGTGCTGGTATATTGAACCTTGCGGACCCGCAACGCATAATGGAGGAAAGTTTTCGGCTTGAACGATACTCTCTGGACAGTACCCTACGAGAGCTGAAATGAAGTCCAGCGGATAAATAGAATCCAACGCCAGGGAGACCAGGGTTCGTGCTGGAGGTCTGGCAACCCACGAACGGACGCCTAAGTGGCAAGGACGTCGACTAGGTCGTCGTAGTCGTAGGGACACTGGGGTGGTGTCGACTCGGAGGCCGATCCACGGGAAGGAGATCCACGGGCACGGGGAAGGGATGAATGGAAGATACGCAATAGGTGGGCGGGGGTTGGAGGGTGTGGCTCTGGGGGAACGGCTGGATTTCTGTGTCGGGGCTCGACAAAGAGCTGTGGTTGGAGATCAACCGATCGTACTTACGTCTCAAAACGTTCCAGTCATGAACCCACGAGGATGGTCGCCTATTTCCGTCAGGATTCACAGCCCACGCGCCCACCCTTTCCTCGTGGCCATCTTGAATCCCAACTATGCAAACCGAGTCCCAACGACCAAAGGGGAGGGATCAGACTATCTCGTCCTTGAATGTGGCCATCGAGGGCTTGAATCTCGCGAAGGAGGTCTCAGGTATCACCCCAGCCAAGGCTGTTTTCGGTTCCGCAAGTATCCTGCTCAAGTCGATCAAGGTATATTTCATCCTCTTCTGCGACGACGTGACCCAAACTCATACGTGGCCAGGACACCATGGTCAACAAACGGGACTACGTCGGACTCGGGCTCGCCTGCGCCGACGTATGTGGAGCCCTTGGCCGTGGGGTGGGCGGAAGGCAATTGGACCAGCTCAGCCGATCCTCGTGTGAGGCGATTGCGAAATTAACAACGTGGGTTCGATCAGCGATGCATATCGTGTGGCCTTTACTCACTGCGACCTTGATCACAGGACTGTGGCAGAAATCCAGGGCAGGATCATCGAGAAGAGGGAACGGGGTCTACTTTCCCGGCTTGCCCACGCGAGGGGTGACAAGGAGATCATCGCGGCCTGGAGGTCGGACCTCATGAGGATCCTCCAAGTCTTCAATGTACGCTCAGCCGGCTCTGTTCGATTATCGCTAATCGCCTCCTTCCAGACAGAGCTGAGTGCCCACGCCGTGGTTTCCGGCGTCCACCAGGGCATGCTGAAAGGTTCTGAGGATACTGGTGACAAAGATCAGGCGGTAAGTGGCATTCGTACTCCACCCGTTATCGAGTAGACAGTGACAGTTAGCTAGGCTCAAACCAGGTCGGCAACTTCGAATATCGTGGGATCACATTCTTACATTTCTGTCTAGAGTACTCGGGGAATCACCTCCCCCGCCACCGAGGATCTTTTTCGGGCGCGACGGGCTGATCGAGGAGATCGTTGGTCTGGCGGAAAATCTCACTCCCGTTGCTCTCATTGGCACCGGCGGCATTGGCAAGACGTCCATCGCTCTAACCGTTCTCCACCACGATCGGATCAAGCAACGGTTCGGGGGGGATCGTCGATTCATCCGCTGTGATCAATTCCCGGCGACACCCGCTCATCTACTCGCCCGGCTCTCCAAGGTGACCGGCGCAGGTGTCAAGAACCCTGAAGACCTAACCTCTCTGCGTCCATTCCTGTCTTCGAAGAAGATGGTTATCGTCCTCGACAACGCGGAATCCATTCTGGACCCACAGGGAACGAACGCTCGGGAGATATATGGGATAGTGGAGGAGTTGAGTCAATTGGAGACTGTGTGTCTCTGTATCACATCCTGCGTCTCTGCCGTCCCTCCCGAGTGTGAGACCCTCGACATCCCGATATTGTCTGCAGAGGCTGCACACGACGCGTTCTATCGGATCTACAAATTCCGCGAACGGTCGGATTTGATCAACAACATCCTAGAACGACTCGACTTCCATCCACTGTCGATCACCCTGCTCGCGACGGTTGCGCATCACAACAAGTGGACCCCAGACCGACTTACGAGGGAATGGGAGAGCCGACAAACGGATGTTCTGCAGACCGGGCATAGCAAGACCCTCGCCGTCACGATTGAACTGTCGCTCGCCTCTCTCATGTTCCGAGAACTTGGGCGTGGTGCCCGAGGGCTTCTTGGAGTCGTCGCCTTCTTCCCTCAAGGCATCAATGAGAACAACATCGATTGGCTGTTCCCTACAATCTCAAACAGGGCAAACATCTTCGACAAGTTCTGCATTCTGTCTCTGACATATCGAAACAACGGGTCTATCACAATGCTCGCGCCACTCCGGGATTATCTCTGTCCCAAAGATCCCAGGTCATCTCCACTCCTCTGCGCAACCAAGGAACATTACTTCACCCGATTGTCAGTTTCGGTTTGTCCCGGCACACCCGGGTTCGAGGAGGCACGATGGATTGTGTCAGAGGATGTGAACGTTGAGCACTTGCTCAACGTCTTCATATCCATCGACGCGGAATTGGGCGATATCTGGGATACGTGTGCCCACTTCATGGAGCATCTCCTTTGGCACAAAAGGCGATCTGTTGTTCTGGGACCGAAGATTGAGGGGCTGTGGGATTACCATCCCTCCAAGCCACGATGCCTGTTTGAGCTCTCACGGTTATCCAAATCAGTCGGAAATCAAGCCGAGTCCAAACGACTCCTTACTCATGCCCTAAAGCTCTATCGTGAGTGGGGGGATGACCATCGGGTTGCTGAAGTGTTGAGGTTCCTATGTATTGCAAATCAGCAACTAGGCCTCTACGAGGAAGGGATATCACAGGCCGAAGAAGCATTGGAAATCCATAAACGGCTTGGTCACGTGGTGGGACAAATACAATGTTCGAAAGACCTCGCTTGGTTGTTGTACAAGGACAGCCAGGTCGACGCTGCGGAGGAGGCCGCATTCCGCGTAATCAATCTGGTTCCGGGGAAATTCCATCAATCTCCACTCTGCGAATGTCATCGTCTTCTCGGCGAAATATATCGACTCAAGGGCGAGAGAGAGAAGGCCATTCACCATTTCGAGACATCCCTGAGAATTGCATCCTCTTCCGGTTGGCACGAGAAGCAGTTTCTGGCCCATCGCCTTCTGGCCGAACTGTTTCGCGATGAAGAAAGGTTCGACGACGCGCAAGTTCAAATCGAACAAGCCAAGTCGCACACGGTCAACAACGCATACAACCTGGGTTGTGCGATGGAGGTGCAGGCAGACCTTTGGTATCGACGACGTAGGTTCGACGAGGCAAAGTCTGAGGTTCTACGCGCCGTCGGTATCTATGAGAAGCTCGGGGTAGCGAAGGATTTGGAGAGGTGTGTGCGGCTCCTCCGGGAGATCGACGAGGGAATAAAGAACGGTAAGCTCCTCGAAACGGTGCTACTTCCAGCGTGTATTGAGTCGGCTGTTTCAGCTCAGGGAACTAGATGATAGCATCTACGGTGACATCGATCTCTCCGGACGTGTGCTCCGTCCCCTCACTGTGATGTCCTTCGATCCCCCTTCATTTCATGTTCATTATCCCGCTATTGTCCTTGATCTGCATATCGGGTCCCCCCATCCCCCGTACCATATTTGTTTCGCATTTGCGTATCCCATATACTGCTCCGGTGTCCAACAGTTTGGTTTAGTAATGTCACACTTTCCAAGTCGGCTCACCTTGACCGCCACGTTGTAAATGGGGCAGACCCCCGATCCTGGAACCTCAGGTTAGCCGGCCGCTATCCCACGGAGCCCTAGGCTGGGACACTGTTGACGAATAACGACTGCCCCCTCAAGCTGTTGCCACCTGAAGACGGTACATCTTGATGCAACGCCAGGTTTTGTCACGGCACCAGATGCATCAGCATTTTTACAAAAATGCTGATCATGCTTGATGCTTAACTACGCCTAAGAAGGGCCAAAAAACGTATTAAAATGTGCTGAACATGCTTGACGGAAGCCATCTATGATGAAATTTCAGCATGCTTACGTGCTTTTACGTGCTAAAATTGCTAAACGTGCTGAAATCAGCACGATTAGCAAATTTGTAAACTTCCTGATGCTGCTTCAGCCCCGTTGAGTGTTTGTTGACGAATCGTAGACCTTGTCCAACGTTCCCCGCAAAGGGCGTTGGTAAGTCCGTTCAAGGCTGTAATTCATCCTCAGATCCAGGAGGGCAGGGTGCTGTCGTTCAGGGGAGCAAGTTCGCTTGATCTCTCTTGTGCTTCTGATGGCTGACTGCAACCGGTAAAACAAGCTCGGGTGCAAGGCGAAATTATCAAGAAGTTCTGAGCAGTTGAACCACCACTGTGCCGTCTTCGTGACGTTTGTTCGACCCCCGCTGGCGACGCCTTCCACCTGCATAGAGATGGTCAGGTCGTCGAAAATGCGCGCAGAGAACCAGTAGAGGGTCCCTCTCCTACTATTTTGGCCAATTGATTTCTGGGTATCGGTGCCGTTTGGATCGGTCTTATGTGGGCACGGATTGAATATTTGGATCGTGGATCGCCGGATGCAGGCATCTACACGTATCTCCTGGGCTGCATTCACGCCCATCCAGCTGCCGTTTTTATCAGGTGAGATACTCTTGCTCCGAGTCATACGATTACCGAGTCACGCTGAATGCTGAGCCGAGATCTGTTACGTGTTATTCGAGTTCGTCAGGAAATCCGCTGAGTGCCTCCCCACGTATCTTGCCATCCCCGATCCCCTCGGAAACGTGTTCTATGTTTGTGGATTCTCACGCCTCCGAAGCTAGACATTCCTAGACATGGAGCTGGAGCCTCAGCAGATATCCAAGAGTATTCTGTGAGTATCCGATATCCCGGCTCTTTCACGACTCTGCACCTGACCATTTCCTAGCCACCTCCTGGCCGGGAGTGGGGACTCCCACGTTTGATATAGCGACTGTGTCTTCGAATCTGGTACCAACTGAGAAGGGGAAAGCTGGTAAGCGCAGCTCCCGTGCCGGCCATGGGACACCTGCGGAGGAAGAAGGTTTATTGAGCGCAGTTTCCATTGGAACCAACGAAGGTCCTCCCCAGCACCGGAGTGGGACCGTGGGTGATACGGACGATAATACCTAACAGGCGCAAGGGCTACGAAATTACAGACCACCCGCATTCCCACTGTTCTGTTGGTATTCACTCGCTCATCGACATCCCTCGATATCTCCGGGACGACGTGCTTTCGTTGTTCCCTGGCGTTCGTGTCACGGCGTAACCGATTTGTAAAGATAACTTATTCCCCTCTGCGCATTCCCTCTTCCTTTCACCAGCGTACTAGTCGTGTGCATAGATAGATGTCCATAGAAGCGGATTGAATCACCACCAGACGATAAAAACAGGTACCTCCATCCCCAGTAATGGCCGCGGCCGGCCTGGGGATGATCCAACAAGCGAGAGGGTGTTCCCTCGACAGCAAATCTCGTGGGTAACACTTATCACTTCCCATATCTATTTTGCAATGCGAAATCGTACAACGTAGAGAGAAGTTATCATTACAAGTGCGGCGGTCCCAGGTTCGGAAATCGTCGGATGGAAACAGACAGCGGTGGCCTCCACCTCCCCCAACAAAGGCACGCAATCGCGTTGTCGGTTTCTTGCAATCTTCTGTCTGCATGATAGGCGCCGCGCGAGGCCATTCTGCCCGACCCCCACCCGCTGTTGGCTAACCAACCGGTAGCGTGGCACCCAGCGGAGGTGTCTGCTACTCACGCACTTTGAAGTGAGAAAGAACAACGATCACCGCATGGGGTGTGTTCACGCTGGTTTTCGATGTTGGAAGTTGGTGCTGAAGGATCGTGAACCCAGAAAGGAGCAACCGAGGACGTCGGTTAGGTTACTGATGCGGCTTGGAGAAGTCAGTTTGAGACTTGACGTGGAAGGCCAACGGAGGTTGGTGATTGTGGTGGCCGATTGCGAACGAGAATGAGACACACATATGGCGGCACCAATTCGACGCTTTTCACACTCACACTCTGTGCCAAAGTCCCGAACCCCGCGGGGCCGCGATGCGTAACAGACGAAGAGCTTTCAGCTTGAACGATACTGTCTGGAAGGTACCCTGCGAGAGCCGAAATGAAGTCCAGCGGATAAACAGGGCCCAACACCGGGGAGAACGGGATCCGTGCTGGGGTCTGGCAACCCATGAATAAGCGGCAAGGACACTGACTAGGTCGTCTGCGATCGGAGGTGGTGTCGGGGCCGGTCGGCGGGGGGAAGAGACAGGCGGGGGATATCGATACGCGATGGGCAAGTGGGGTCGTTCGGGGGTTCTAGGGGAGCAGCTGTTTCTATGTTGGGGCTTGGCAAAGAGTTACTATTTGAGATCGACCGATTGCTCGCATCTCAAAACTTTCCAGCTATGAATACAATTCCCTTCATTGATGGGCTCTATTTGCACGAGGCGTGTTATTAGAGGATGGTCGCCTATTTCCGTCAGGGTTCACACCCTTATTCACAGCCCACGCGCCACGCCCTTTCCTCGTGACCATCTTGAATCCCGACCATGCAAACCGATTCCCAACGACCAAAGGGGAAGGATCAGACCATCTCGTCCTTGAATGTGGCCATCGAGGGCTTGAATCTCGCGAAGGAAGTTTCAAGTATCACCCCAGCCAAGGCTGTTTTCGGTTCCGCCAGCATCCTCCTCACAATGATCAAGGTATCTTTCCTTCTCTTCTGCGACGACGTGACCCAAACTCATACGTAGCCAGGACACCATGGTCAACAAACGGGACTATGTCGAACTCGGGCTCGCCTGCGCGGACGTATGTGGAGCCCTTGACCGTGGGGTGGGCGGAAGGCAATTGGACCAGCTCAGCCGATCCTCGTGCGAGGCGATTGGGAAATTAACAACGTGGGTTCGATCAGCGATGCATATCGTGTGTCCTTTACTCACTGCGACCTCGATCGCAGGACTGTAGCAGAAATCCAGGGCAGGATCGTTGGGAAGAGGGAACGGGGTCTACTCTCCCGGGTTGCCCACGCGAAGAATGACAAAGAGACCATCGCGGCATGGAGGTCGGACCTCATCAGGATCCTTCAAGTCTTCAATGTACGCTCAGCCGGCTCTGTTCGATCACCGCTAATCACCTCCTCCCAGACCGAGTTGACCCTGAGTGCTCACACCATGGTTTCCGACATGCACCAGAACATGCTGAAAGGTTCTGAGGATACTGGCGGCAAAGATCAGGCGGTGAGTGACATTCGTACTCCACCCGTTACCGAGTAGATAATGACAGCTGGCTAGGCTCAAATCAGGTCGACAACTTCGAATATCGTGGGATCACATTCTTACATTTATGTCTAGAGTACTCGGGGAGTCACCTCCCCCGCCACCGAGGATCTTTTTTGGACGTGACGAGTTGATCGAGGAGATCGTTGGCCTGGCGGAAAATCTCAGTCCCGTTGCTCTCGTCGGCGCGGGCGGAATTGGCAAGACGTCCATAGCCCTGACCATTCTCCACCACGATCGGATCAAGCAACGTTTTGGCGGGGATCGTCGATTCATCAGATGTGATCAGTTCCCGGCCACGCCCACCCATCTGCTCGCTCGGCTCTCCAAGGTAACCGGTGCAGGTGTCGAGAACCCCGAGGATTTGTCCTCTCTGCGCCCGTTCCTGTCTTCGAAGGAGATGGTCATCGTCCTCGACAACGCGGAATCCATTCTGGACCCACAGGGAACGAACGCTCGAGAAATATATGGGATAGTGGAGGAGTTGGGACAATTGGAGACCGTCTGGCTCTGTATCACATCCCGCATCTCCACCGTCCCTCCCGAGTGCGAGACCCTGGATGTCCCGATATTGTCGGCAGAGGCCGCGTGCGACACGTTCTATCGGATCTACAAACACCGCGAACGATCGGATTCGGTCAACAGCATCCTAGAACGACTCGACTTCCACCCGCTTTCGATCACCTTACTCGCGACGGTCGCGCATCACAACAAGTGGACTCCGGAGCGACTTACGAGGGAATGGGAGAGCCGACGAACGGATGTTCTGCAGACGGAGCACAACAAGACCCTTGCCGCCACGATCGAGCTGTCACTCGCCTCCCCCATGTTCCAAGAGCTTGGGCATGATGCCCGAGGGCTTCTTGGGGTTGTCGCCTTCTTCCCTCAGGGCGTCGACGAGAACAATATTGATTGGTTGTTCCCTACCATCTCAAACAGGACAAACATCTTGGACAAGTTCTGCATTCTGTCTCTGACATATCGAAACAACGGGTGTATCACAATGCTCGCGCCACTCCGGGACCATCTCTGCCCCAAAGATCCCAGGTCATCTCCACTCCTCTGCAAGACCAAGGAACATTACTTCACCCGATTGTCGGTTTCGGTTGATCCCGGCAGACCCGGGTTCGAGGAGGCACGATGGATTGTGTCAGAGGATGTGAACGTAGAGCACTTGCTCGATGTCTTCATATCAATCGACGCGGGATCGGGTGGTATCTGGGATGCGTGTGCCCATTTCATGGAGCATCTCGGTTGGCACAAAAGGCGGCTTGTTGCTCTGGGACCGAAGATCGAGGGGCTCCGGGATGACCATCCCTCTAAGCCACAATGCTTGGTTGGTCTCTCACGGTTATTCAGATTGGTTGGGAATGTGATGGAGTACAGACGACTCCTTGGTCGTGCCTTAAAGCTCTATCGAGAGCGGGGGGATGACCATCTGGTCGCTCAAGTGTTAAGGTACCTATCTGATGCAAATGTGGGACTAGGTCGTTACAAGGAAGGGATATGGCAGGCCGAAGAAGCATTGGAAATTTTTAAACAGTTTGGTAATACGGAGGGACAAGCAGAGTGTTTGAAAGGTCTCGCTTGGTTGTTGTACTACGATGGCCAGCTCGACGACGCAGAGAAAGCCGCAATCCGCGCAATCAACCTGGTTCCGGAGAACAGCAATCAATCTCCGGCCTGCGGATGTCATCGTCTTCTCGGCGAAATATATCGATCGAAGGGCGAGAGAGAGAAGGCCATTCACCATTTCGAGACATCCCTGGGAATCGCATCCTCTTTCGGTTGGCACGAGAAGCAGTTTCTGGCCCATCGCCTTCTGGCCCAGCTGTTTCTCGACGAAGGCAGGTTCGACGACGCGCAGGTTCACATCGAACAAGCCAAGTCGCACACGGTCAACGACGCATACAACCTGGGTTCCGCGATGGAGGTGCAGGCCGACCTTTGGTATCGGCAACGTAAATTCGACGAGGCAAAGTCTGAGGTTCTGCGTGCCGCCGACATCTATGAGAAACTCGGGGCAGCGAAGGATTTGGAGAACTGTATGCGGCTCCTCCGGCAGATCGACGAGGGAATAAAGAACGGTAAGCTCCTCGAAACGGTGCTACCTCCAGCGTGTATTGAGTTGGCTCCTTCAGCTCAGGGAACCGAATGATAGCATCGACGGTGACATCGATCTCTCCCGATGTACGCTTCGTCCCTTCACTGTGGTGTCCTTCGATCCCCCTTTATACCACGTTCGTTATCCCGTTGGTCTGCATATCGGGTTCTCCGTTTCCCCATCTCCTGTACCATATTTGTTTCGCATTTGTGTATCCCATATGTATGCTGCCCCGGTGTCCAACGATTTGGTTTAGTAATGTCACGGCTTCCAAGCTGCTCGCCTTCGTGCCTTAGGCGACAATCGACTAAGAACAGAACACGAGATAGGGAAGGAGGTTTGCCTGACCATTAACCCAAGCGAGCATCCCAACTCCATCGTCCCTCACCTTCCCGTCAGTCTAGGGCCCGCGCGGCTTCCAACTGATCGGGCGTCATCCGGAGGCAATCAACTTTGGATTTCATCCGAATCCCGTCCAGCAAGGGTTGTCTTCTCCCCACAACCTTCTTTACCTTCCGAACAAACCCTCTCATCTCACGGTCATGGACAGCGAGCTGAGAAGGTCCTTGCTAAATGCGCCAAGTACCTCTGCGTCTGCTGCACTCGTACGTCCTCTTGACTTGAACACTCCCAATCCTGAGGACAGCGCAATTAATCCCGAGTTCCCACTCTACTTTCTTTACTCGGGTATGTCTTCATCGAAATCACGAAATATCATGCGGCGACTACGGCAAACAGCGAGCAATCGTGTTGGACTTTCTATGTCACAGCTCTTACACCAACACGGCTCGCGCGTTTAGTCAAGAGTGCACGGTGAGGAGTGTGAGCGTGGACGCTGACGGGGATGAGATAATGAGTGGAGATGCGGGGGGCGAGTTGGCGAATGGGGAGGATACCGGGTTGGTCCTCTCAGAAGATACCCTACAGCAGATCGAGTTGAGGAAAGGTGAGTCCCATATCCCTGATACCCGAGGCCTCTGCTCTGATCATGCACTACCTGGTGCGCGGCGTCAGAAATCCGCCATAAGATTTTGTCAGGGAGAGTAGAGGAAGCTGTGGATCTCCTTCGCACCCATTTCCCGACGGTCCTGAACAAGTCTTCTCTCGACACGGAAACAGACGACAACTCCTACTTCTTTCCCAACCAAAAACGGAGGAAATTCGACCCCCACACCCCTCCTGGAACCAACCCGGCCGTGATCCAATTCCTCACATCCACAACCGTGGATCCCCTCCATCTCAATCTTAACTTGCGGATTCTAGCCTTTACAGAAGCGTGCAGGACGGTCCCGCTCCCCTACCCTCCACCATCACCCATATCTTCTTTCACCGGTTCTCCATCCCTCTCAGATATTGACACCGATATCGATGACGGGGACGAGGGCGCCTCGGGCTTGATCCCGGATGAAGCGACCGACCCGATAGCGCATCAGCAGCACCTCACGAACCTTATCACCAAGATACAGAAGCTGTATGTTCTCGCAAATGCCCTCACAAAGGAGAGCGATAGGAGGACCTATGCAGAGGAGTTGGACCAGGCCGGTGGGCTTTTGGCGTACAAGGTTCCTGAGAAGAGTCCTAGGGCTAGGTATCTCAGCCAGGAACGTCGAGAAGCGGTCGCGGACCAGATTAACTCCGCTGTTCTTGGAAATCTACAAACAGCGTGGTGATACGGAGAGACGGGCACAGTGTTTGAAAGGTCTCGCTTGGTTGTTGTACGACGACGGCCAGGTCGACGCGGCAGAGAAAGCTGCCTTCCGCGAAATCAACCTGGTTCCGGAGAAAGGCAATCAATCTCTAGTCTGCAGATGCCACCGTATTCTTGGCACAATATATTGGTCCAGCGGCGAGAGGGAGAAGGCCATATGCCATTTCGAGACGGACCTGGGAATTATATCCCCTTTCGGTTGGCGCGAGCAGCTATTTTTGGCTCACTACTCCCTGGCCAAACTGTTTCTCGATGAAGGCGGGTTCGACGAGGCAAAATCCGAAGTTCTGCGCGCGGTCGAGATCTTTGTGAAACTCGAGGCCACGCAGATTCTGAAGAGGTGCAAAGGGTGCCTCCGGGAGATCGACGAGGAAATAAACAACGGTAAGCCTCTGGAAACAGTGCTACGTCCTGTGTGTATTGACTTGGCTGTCTCAGCTCAGGGAATCAAACAATAACCCCGACGGTTACATCGATCTCTCCGGACGTACGCCTTGTCCCTTTACTATGTCTACCATGATGACCTTCGATACCAACACTATCCCTACCCCCCTTGATTTCATGTTCGTTATCCTGCTATTGTCGTTGATATGCAAATCGGGTTCTCCGTTTCCCTGTCTCCTGTATCATATTTGTTTCGCATTTGTGTATCACATATATGCATACCCGGTGTCTAACAGTTTGGTTTAGTAACGGCAGTTTCCGAGCCGCTCACCTTGACCGCCACGTTGTAAATGGGACAGAGCCCCGATCCTGGAACACCAGGTTGAGGAGCCGGTCGTTCTCCCACGGAGCCCTGGCTTAGTGGGCTGCGACATTGTTGACGAATAACGACTACCTGCTCAAGTTGTTTCTGCCTGGGGACGACGCATCCCGGTGCAACGCCAGGTTTTGTCACGGTACTGAATGATTCAGCTCGCTGAGTATTGGTTGACGATTCGCCAACCTTGTCCAACGTCCCCCACGAAGAGCGTTGTCCAGCTCGTTCTAGCCTGGAATTCAGCCCCAAGTTCAGAGGAAGGAAGGGTGTCGTTGTTCAGGGGAGTAGGTTCGTTCGATCTCTCTTGCGCCTTTGACCCAGTTGACCGCAACCGGCAAAACAAACCCGGGAGCAAAATGGAATCATCGAGAAGCTCTGAGCGCTTGGGCCACCACCGTGTCGGCGGACGGGGCCACACTGTGCCGCCTTCGTGACCTTTGTTCGACCCCCGCTGGTGACGCCTTCCACCTGCATAGACGGTCAGGTCGTCGAAAATGCGCGCAGAAAATCAGTAGAGGGTCCTTTTCCTACCCTTTTGGCCAAGTGGTTTCTGGGTATCGATGCCGTTTGGGTCGGTCTTATGTGGGCACGGATTGAATCGTGGACCACCGGATGCAGGCATCTACACGTATCTCCTGGGCTGCATTCTCGCCCATCCAGCTGCCGTTTTGATCAGGTGAGATACTCTTGCTCATACGATTACCGAGTCACGCTGAATGCTGAGCCGCCCATTCCAGGGCTGTTACATGTTATTCGAGTTCGTCAGAATATCCGCCGAGTGCCTTCCCATGTATCTTGTCATCCTCGCTTTCCTCGGGAACGTGTTCTATGTTTGTGGATTCTCACGTCTCCGAGGCTAGACATTCCTAGACCTGAAGCTTCGAAGCCTCAGCAGATATCTAGAGAGTATTCCGTGAGTATCCGAGATCCCAGCCCTTTCGCGACTCCGCATATGACCGCTTCTGAGCTACCTCCTGGAGAGTGGGGACACTCACGTTCGATATAGGGACTGTCTTCCAATCGAGTATCAACTGAGAAGGGGAAAGCTGGTAAACGAAGCCCCTGTGCCGGCCATGGAGCATCTGCGGAGGAAGGAGGTTTATTGAGTGCGGTTTCCACCGGAACCCAGACGAAGGTGCTCCCCAGCACCGGAGGAGGACCGTTGGCAGTACGGACGATAACGTCTAATAGGCACAAGGGCTACGAAATTACAGACAACCCGCATTCCCACTGTTCTGCCTGTGTTCACTCACTCATCCCTCGATATCTCCGGGACGACGTGTTTTCGTTGTTCTCTGGCGTTCGTGCCATGGCGTAACCGATTTGTAAAGATGACTTATTCCCCTTCGCACATTCCTTCTTCCTTTCACCAGAGCACTAGTCGCGTGCATAGACAGATGTCTATAGAAGCGGATTGAATCACCACCAGATGATCAAAACCGGTACCCCCATCCCCGGTAATGGCCGTGGCCGGCCTGGGGATAATCCAACAAGCGAGAGGGTGTTCCCTCGACAGCAAATCTCGTGGGTAACGCTTATCACTTCCCATATCTATTTTGCAATGCGAAATCGTACAACGCAGAGATAAGTTATCATTACAAGTGCGGCAGTCCCAGGTTCGGAAATCGTCGGATGGAAACAGACGGTGCTGACCTCCACCTCCCCAACAAAAGGCACGCAATCGCGTTGTCGGTTCCTTGCAATCTTCTGTCTGCATGATAGGCGCCGCGCGAGGCCATTCTGCCCGACCCCCACCCGCTGTTGGATAATCGACCGGTAGCGTGGTACCCAACGGAGGTGTTTGCTACTCAAGCGGTTTGAAGTGAGAAAGAGCAACGATCACCGCATGGGGTGTGTTCACGCTGGCTTTCGGTGTTGGAAGTTGGTACTGAAGGATCGTGAACCCAGAAAGGAGCAACCGAGGACGTCGATTATGTTGCTGATGCCGCTTGGAGAAGTCAGGTTGAGACTTGACGTGGAAGGCCAACGGAGGTTTGGTGATTGTGGTGGCCGATTGTGAACGAGGATGAGACACACATATGGCGGCACCAATTCGACGCTCTTCATACTCACACTCTGTGCCAAACTCCCGAACCCCGCGGGGCCGCAGTGCGTAACGGAGGAAGAGTTTTCGGCTTGAACGATACTGTCTGGACAGTACCCTACGGAAACTGAAATGAAGTCCAGCGGATAAATAGAATCCAATACCAGAGAGAACAGGGTTCGTGCTGGAGGTCTGGAAAGCCACGAATGGCCGCCTGAGTGGCAAGGTCGTCTGCGGTCGTAGGGACCTGGGGTGATGTCGAGGCCGATCGACGGGGAGGTCCACGGGCATGGGGAAGAGATGAATGGGAGATATGCGATAGGTGGGTAGGGGTTCGAAGATGTGACTCTGGTGGAGCGGCTGAATTTCTACGTCGGGGCTTGACAAAGAGCTGTGGTTGGAGGTCAACTGATCGTACACGTCTCAAAACATTCAGTCGTGGGCGTTTGAACCCACGAGGATGGTCGCCTATTTCAGCCAGGGTTTAACGTTTGCGGCCCGCGCAGCGCGCCCTTTCCTCGTGGCCATCTTGAATCTCGACCATGAAAACCGAGTCCCAACGACCAAAGGGGAAGGATCAGACCATCTCATCCTTGAATGTGGCCATCGAGGGCTTGAATCTCGCGAAGGAAGTCTCAAGTATCACCCCAGCCAAGGCCGTCTTCGGTTCCGCCAGCATCCTCCTCACAATGATCAAGGTATCTTTCCTCCTCCTCTGCGACGAGGTGTCCCAAACTCATACGTGGCTAGGACACCATGGTCAACAAACGGGACTACGTCGAACTCGGGCTTGCCTGCGCCGACGTGTGTGGAGCCCTTGACCGTGGGGTGGGCGGAAGGCAATTGGACCAGCTCAGCCGATCCTCGTGCGAGGCGATTGGGAAATTAACAACGTGGGTTCGATCCGAAGCGATGCATATCGTGTGTCCTTTACTCACTGCGACCTCGATCGCAGGACTGTGGCAGAAATCCAGGGCAGGATCGTCGGGAAGAGGGAACGGGGTCTACTCTCCCGTCTTGCCCACGCGAAGAATGACAAAGAGACCATCGCGGCATGGAGGTCGGACCTCATTAGGATCCTTCAAGTCTTCAATGTACGCTGAACCGGCTCTGTTCGACTACTACTGATCGCCTCCTCCCAGACCGAGTTGACCCTGAGTGCTCACACCATGGTTTCCGACATCCACCAGAACATGCTAAAAGGTTCTGAGGATACTGGCGGCAAAGATCAGGCGGTGAGTGGCATTCGTACTCCACCCATCACCGAATAGACAGTGACAGTTGTCCTAGGCTCAAACCAGGTCGGCAACTTCGAATATCGTGGGACCACGTTCTTAGATTTCTGTCTAGAGTACTCGGGGAATCACCTCCCCCGCCACCAAGGGTATTTCTCGGACGCGACAAGTTGATCGAGGAGATCGTTGGTCTGGTGGAAAATCTCACACCCGTTGCTCTAATCGGCGCCGGTGGCATTGGCAAGACGTCCATCGCTCTGACCGTTCTCCACCACGATCGGATCAAGCATCGATTTGGGGGCAATCGTCGATTCCTCCGATGTGATCAATTCCCGGCGACACCCGCTCATCTGCTCGCTCGGCTCTCCAAGGTGACCGGCGCAGGCGTCGAGAACCCTGAAGACCTAACCTTCCTTCGCCCGTTCCTGTCTTCGAAGGAGATGGTCATTGTCCTCGACAATGCGGAATCCATTCTGGATCCACAGGGGACAAATGCTCGGGAGATATATGGGATAGTGGAGGAGTTGGGACAATTGGAGACCGTATGCCTCTGTATCACATCGCGCATCTCTGCCGTCCCTCCCGAGTGTGAGACCCTCGATGTCCCGATATTATCGGCAGAGGCTGCGCACGACGCGTTCTATCGGATCTACAAACACCGCGAACAGTCGGATTTGGTCAACAACATCCTGGAACAGCTCGACTTCCATCCACTGTCGATCACCCTGCTCGCGACGGTTGCGCATCACAACAAATGGACTCCGGACCGACTTACGAGGGAATGGGAGAGCCGACGAACGGATGTTCTGCAGACGGAGCATAACAAGACCCTTGCCGCCACGATCGAACTTTCGCTCGCCTCCCCCATGTTCCGAGAACTTGGGCCTGACGCCCGAGGGCTCCTTGGAGTCGTCGCCTTCTTCCCTCAGGGCGTTGACGAGAACAATATTGATTGGTTGTTCCCTACCATCTCAAACAGAGCAAACATCTTGGACAAGTTCTGCATTCTGTCTCTGACATCCCGAAATAACGGATGTATCACAATGCTTGCGCCACTCCGGGATTATCTCTGCCCCAAAGATCCCAAGGCATCCCCACTCCTCTGCAAGACCAAGGAACGTTACTTCACCCGATTGTCGGTTTCGGTTGGTCCCAACAAACCCGGGTTCGAGGAGGCACGATGGATTGTGTCAGAGGATGTGAACGTTGAGCACTTGCTCGATGTCTTCATATCCATTGATGCGGAGTCAGGTGATATCTGGGATGTGTGTGCCCACTTCATGGAGCATCTCAGTTGGCACAAAAGGCGGCTTGTTGCTCTGGGACCGAAGATCGAGGGGCTCCGGGATGACCATCCCTCCAAGCCAGAATGCTTGGTTGATCTCTCACGGTTATTCAGATTGGTCGGGAATGTGATGGAGTACAGACGACTCCTTGGTCGTGCCCTAAAGCTCTATCGAGAGCGGGGGGATGACCATCTGGTCGCTCAAGTGTTGAGGTTCCTCTCTGATGCAAATCTGGGACTAGGTCGCTACAAGGAAGGGATATGGCAGGTCGAAGAAGCATTGGAAATCTATAAACAGCTTGGTGCTACGGAGGGACAAGCACTGTGTTTGAAAGAACTCGCTCTGTTGTTGTGCCACGACGGCCAGCTCGACGACGCAGAGAAAGCCGCAATCCGCGCGATCAACCTCTGGTCTGCGGATGTCACCGTATTCTCGGCGAAATATATCGACTCAAGGGCGAGAGAGAGAAGGCCATTCGCCACTTGGAGACATCCCTGGGAATTGCATCCTCTTTCGGTTGGCACGAGAAGCTGTTTCTGGCCCATCGCCTTCTGGCAGAACTGTTTCGCGATGAAGGCAGGTTCGACGACGCGCAAGTTCACATCGAGCAAGCCAAGTCGTACGCGTACACGGTCAACGACGTATACAACCTGGGTTACGCGATGGAGGTGCAGGCAGACCTTTGGTATCGGCAACGTAAATTCGACGAGGCAAAGTCTGAGGTCCTGCGCGCCGTCAGCATTTATGAGAAGCTCGGGGCAGCGGAGGATTTGGAGAGGTGCGTGCGGCTCCTCCGGCAGATTGACGAGGCAACAAACAACGGTAAGCTCCTGGAACCGGTGCGACTTTCTGTATGTAATGACTTGGCTATTTCAGCTCAGGGAACTGGATGATAACATCGACGGTTACATTGATCTCTCTAGACGTACCCTTCGTCCCTTCACTGTGATGTCCTTCGATATCAACACCCTCCCCACCCCCTTCATTTCATGTTCGACACCCCGCTATTGTCGTTGATCTGCATATCGGGTTTTCCGTTTCCTCATCCCCTGTACCATATTTGTTTCGCATTTGTGTATCCCATATGTATACTGCCCCGGTGTCCAACAGTTTGGTTTAGTAATGTCACAGCTTCCAAGCTGCTCACCTTCGTGCCTTCGACGACAATCAACTAAGAACAGAATATGAGATAGGAAAGGAGGTTTGCCCGACCATCAACCCAAGCGAGCATCCCAACTCCATCGTCTCTCACCTTCCCGCCCACTGTCCAGTCTAGGGCCCGCGCGACTTCCAACTGATCGGGCGTCATCCGGAGGCAATCAACTTTTGATTTCCTCCGAATCCCGTCCAGCAAGGGTTGTCTTCCCTCCACAACCTTCTTTACCTTCCGAGGAAACCCTCTCGTCTCACGGTCATGGACAGCGAGCTGAGGAGGTCCTTGCTAAATGCACCAAGTACCTCTGCGTCTGCTGCACTCGTACGTCCTCTTGACTTGAACGCTCGTAATCCTGAGGGCAGCGTAATTAATCCCGAGTCCCCACTCTATTTTCTTCACCCGGGTATGCCTTCATCGAAATCACGAAATATCATGCGACGACTACGGCAAACAGCGAGCAATCGTGTTGGACTTTCTGTGTCACAGCTCCTACACCAACACGGCTCGGGCGTTTAGTCAAGAGTGCACGGTGAGGAGTGTGAGCGTGGATGCAGACGGGGATGAGATAATGAGTGGAGACGCGGGGGGCGAGCTGGCGAATGGGGAGGATACCGGGTTGGTTCTTTCAGAAGATACCCTACAGCAGATCGAGTTGAGGAAAGGTGAGTCCCATATCTGATACCCAAAGCCTTTGTACTGATCATGCACTACCTGGTGCGTGGCGTCAGAAATCCGCCATAAGATTTTGTCAGGGAGAGTAGATGAAGCTGTGGATCTCCTTCGCACCCACTTCCCGACGGTCCTGACCAAGTCTTCTCTCGACGCGGAAATGGACGACAATTCCTACTTCTTTCCTAACCAAAAGCGGAGGAAAGTCGACCCCCACACCCCTCCTGGAACCAACCCAGCCATGATCCAATTCCTCACGTCCACAACCGTGGATCCCCTCCACCTCAATCTCAACTTGCGGATTCTAGCCTTTACAGAAGCGTGCAGGACGGTCCCGCTTCCCTACCCTCCACCATCACCCATATCCTCTTTCACTGGTTCTCCATCCCTCTCAGATATTGACACCGATATCGATGACGGGGACGAGGGCGCCTCAGGCTTGATCCCTGATGAGGCGACCGACCCGATAGCGCATCAGCAGCATCTCACGAACCTTATCACCAAGATACAAAAGCTGTATGTTCTCGCGAATGCCCTCACGAGGGAAAGCGATAGGAGGACCTATGCAGAGGAGTTGGACCAAGTTGGTGGGCTTTTGGCGTACAAGGTTCCTGAGAAGAGTCCTATGGCTAGGTACCTCAGCCAGGAACGTCGAGAAGCAGTCGCGGACCAGATTAACTCCGCCGTTCTATGCAAGTCACAATCTCCACGCGATGGAAATACGATTATCTAACGAACCCTCGACAGATCGGACACAACGTTCCGCTGTGTCCAAGCTCGAACTCAAAGTTCGGCATACCACCACGCTGTGGGGGTGGATGCACGATATGAGGTACGAGTTGCCTCCGCAGAGGAAGTGGCCGCATGGTGTGCATCCTCCCGGGAGCTCGAGTGCGGTTGCGACCCCGACTATGGAGAAGTTGGCTGCGCAAGGGAGCCACCCGACTGAACAGAAAGAGGTAGGTTTGGGTGTGTGCAAGAACGATTGTGTACTAACCACGAATTACTCGCCAAGATCGTCCCGCCCTTCGATTTGGAAGAGTTCCTGGATACCAAGTCACAGTGATCGCTTTTAATGAGCCTCACGACTAACGTGAACCATCCAAGCAGACCATGGTCACTCGCAGACCCCGTTGTCAATCCAATTCTCCCTCCGTTTTTTCTTCTTCCCGTAGTTCTCGACATTTTCTTTCTCTCCTCCCCGCCCGCGTATTGATACTTATTCGCGTATAGAAGCATGTACGACACGAAAACCCATGTAGCATATGTTTTCCGTCATTGAGAATCCGGTACAGTTCTAGACATGTGATACCGATACAAAAGATAAGTCATAATTAGAGGTAAAGGTTAATCGACATGCAAGCTCTCATCAGTCCTTGATTTGTTACACCCTGTCCCAACGAACATGAATTATAGGGGGGATGACTGGCCGAGGATTATCTGGACATCCATCCATCGATTTTGGTTCACTCGGTCCAGTATGTCCTGGTACACGGAACAACTCCGCAACCCCAAAACATTGAGGTCTTTCCACTTATCCCAGTTGACCATCCCAAGGTTCGTACGCGACCGGTCCGGGTCCTCGAGCCACGAGTTGAAGGAAAGATCCAAGACCACGATCGAAGGGCATAATGAGGGGAGTCGGAATATCGGAGACGGGGCGGGGATGTCTATCATGGCGAGCCGTGTGAGCGAGCGGGGGAAGGTGAGGAGGGTCCGGAACGGCAAGTCGGTGGAGAGGAGAGCGAGGGTTTGGAGTTGAAATGAATCCACGAAAGGATCCTCGGCTTCCCAATCTTGGGGGTCGTCGACCGGGATTTGGCGGTCTGGAGGTTTCAAAGCGATCGTGTCCTTGCGTAGGCTGGCGTCCGGACCAACTACGATAAGCTCTCCGTTGAGGTGCCCCGAGTCTCCTAGGAGGGCGTGTAACCTCGGATTAGAAAGCGGTGCGTGGATTGCCGTGTACCGCTGAAGAGCGTATCGCAAGTGAAGTGGGAGGAGAGGAAGCAAGACCTGCTGGAAATCCTCCGCCTCGGAAAATGTATCGAGAAGGACTTTCATGCAGAGTTCGGTTAAGGGAGGTACGACCGTCCGACCGACAGCGGGAAGTCCATCCAGGACGAGCGAGAGCGCATCTGCACGCCATTCCGGGGTCTCTTTATCTTGAACCTCTCTCGGGACGACTCGCCAACTCTTGGGAATGGGACCAGCGGTGTTCGGTAACCTGTTGGAAGACTTTGGGGAGATCCGATCCTCTGAATCGGGCGACGGAAGGAGATGTGGAGGGAGGGATTTCGTAGGTATATGCACGTGGCGTCTTGCTTTATTCTTCCGCACGTTCTGGTCATGGCGAAACTGTTCTCCTCTACAACCCCATTGATCAACACGAAAGATCTCGCACCCGACCGAAGAGAACGTTGCCCCTCACCTCGCTTTATGGAGCAGGTCGTTGACGGATTTTTCCATCTTCTTGGCTAACACCCTTCGGAGCCCCGGGGATTTGTGTTTTATGGTGTGAAGTTCATGGCGGTGGTCAGGTGGAATCACCCGTGGTCATCCGAGTCGTCATCGTCGCGCAGTGGTGGGATCGTGATCGGTACCGGTACCGTCCACTCAAGCTGAGCATCAAAGCGTTTAGATCCGGCTCTGTTCAAGCCCCCTTCTTATCGCCCTTCCATCATCTTGTTTCCCCGCTGACGCCGTGGCGTAAGGCACTACGTCCGTCTGGTCATCTGCCTGTCACCTTCAACGCGCTCTGAGACCACCATCACGCCTTTGGAAGG
>Ga0307517_10002880_pt1 | contig 27280 bp, 36 predicted proteins | sample 23_EM_MG_FD_194515 | JGI IMG/M metagenome (GOLD analysis project Ga0307517, IMG submission 194515) | Populus trichocarpa ectomycorrhiza microbial communities from riparian zone in the Pacific Northwest, United States - 23_EM | ecosystem: Host-associated > Plants > Roots > Unclassified | place... | reverse complement strand
ACTACCTGCGATGCAATTTAGAAACAAAGAGTGTTGAATACACAACCGTGACTTACTTGTGCCAGATCCAGACAAGCAACCAACCCACCGACAGCTGACTTGAGAGGAGGAAAAGCGTCAGCGCTCTTTTCCAGAATCCGGAGCGCCGTCATGAGCCCGCTCCGTGTGACACCCCAAGCCTTCTTGATTTTCTCGGAGGTATTGGTTTGGGATGCTGTATCTTGAGATCGATTTCCTTCCGCACCTGCAACTCTATTGGCAGAATCGGTAGCAAGGAGAGCCGAAGAACGCTGAGAAGTACTGGTTTTAGGGAGAGCAGGCTCAACAGGGGAATGTGGGCGTGAATTGGGCGATATAGCGTTTCGAGCTCGATTGAAAGCACGTCGCGGGACCTTTAGCCATTGTATCTTGGACTCTTTTCTTGGAGGGGGAGATGCCATCGTCGTCGAGGGAGTGGGGAGACCTCACAGTGTGAGGAACGAGTGACTTGACACAGTCACATCTGTCACACTATATCACGGCCAATCGGCCAATTGAAACGACTCCAACTCACCCAGGAGCTCGAGGCCTCAATCAGATTGTCTTCGTCAAGGAGAGTCTCCAAAGCATTTTTATATATTTTTTCCGAATATTTTATCGCCCCAATGGCTTTCTTGAAAAATATTTAAATTATTTAAAATACCAAAAATATAATTCTCGGCAATGGCCGATCAACCCAATTTTTGATTTTCTTCCGAGCCTTTGAGTTTCTGTCCAACATGCACAGGCGGCTGCTGACGACCGCCGCGACGACCTCCAAGTTCTCCATCGCACCCTCAACGCTCCCCCATTTCCCTCCAAAGCAAGCCCACGCACCACCAAAGGATGCCTTTGCATTTGACCAAGAGGCCTTTGACGCACCATCATGGGCTTCCCTTCAACCACCACCTGCAACCGCCCTGTCAGCATTCGCGCATCGTATAGGCTTAGGCAGCATTTTATCTTCCCCGGACGTAGTACGGCAGGCATGCACACACCACTCTTACCTTCATATTTTTCAGAAGCACCATCCGACTAAGCAGTTCCCATTGACGAATAGACAGTTGGCAGCGTTGGGCAATGCTCTCATGGGAATGTTTGCGGCTGAGTGGGTACATGCAAAGTGGCCATATTTACCGACGAGAGTATTTAAGAGTGTCGTTACGGCACATGTGGGCCCAGCAACATGTGAGAGCGTAGCAAGGGAAGTGGGAGCTGCACCGCTGTTGCGGTGGCATAGGACAGTGAGTTATCCATCCCCTTTTGTTTGAAAAATAAAATTAACAACGTCTTGTGAAACCAGCCTGCGACTGATACTGAACCTTCCGTCTTGCACGCGGACGCAATGGCCTCCATCCCTCGTTCCCTCACAGCACTCATTTACCAAGAGCGTTCGTTACTTGCCGCACGCAAGTTTGTGCACGTCCATTTCCTGAGTAGACAGGTAGACCTGCGGTCTATGCTCAAATTCAGGAATCCAAAGACGACATTAATTGAACTCACGAAGAAGTTTGGGAGGGAATTACCTAAATCTAGGTACACATTTTCTGAAAGATTCACTCGTGTTCTTATGTGTTTCTTAAGACTACTGAGTGAAACTGGTCGGTTCTCGAATTCACCCGTCTTTGTCGTCGGTATCTATTCTGGTACTGACAAGCTAGGTGAAGGGTTCGGTGCTTCCCTCAAAATGGCCGAATATCGGGTATCCCCCCTTTTCTTTTTCACACCCAGTTACTGATACCCAGACCTAACAGGCAGCAGAAGACGCGCTCCATCGGGTTTATCTCACTCGTACACCTGATGAGATGATCCAATTACCATCATCGACTTTCCCATCCGAGTTTGGTGGAAGTAATGGTGGTATTTTACCTGTGAAGGGTGGTGAGGAGGGGGAATATACCGCACCTGCGTTGGGTGAAGATACGGAGGTGCTTTATTATAGTGCGGATCGGACTGGGCGAGGACGATAGTAGTATATGATAAAAAGTAGGTAATTTAATTCGAGAATGACTGTCAACCCAACGTTTTTGAAAAAGATAGATATCCCGATTAACTGCAACCTGGAGGATACGCGAATTGATCCTGACAAGTCCTCAACCAGGGATTCGACCGTAATGCCGTATCCATTATGCCGTGCGAGCAGTTGAAGTTCTCTGTCCAAACCCCGTGGTATAGCAAAAGTTTCTATGTGCCTGATGATTCATGCTTGAATATTGGACTCGAGTTTGATCAACTCGGGGTACGATGACCAGCTGCTGGTGGCGTAGATTCGTGAGGATACAGAAGATCATGTTGCGATAAGCTTTAGGCTGAGGTTGTTCCAACGGTTCTAGTTATGTAACTCGTATCGCGACACAAGTGTACAATGGCAAGGAGTCGAGTGGATTGTCGGATACCGATGATCCGTTTATGGAAAATCCCAAATCCGACGGCTAATGAAATCCCGAGCGAACCCATTCGAAAAGTGTGCGATAAAATCCTTCAGCAGGTAACATCTCTTCATACACTATCTTCAGTACTAATTAATTGTTACTAAAAAGGAATATCATTTGCTGAATCGATATAAATAGCAATTACTTCAACTGTGGCTGTGCTGTGATGCCTTGAACTTGAAGTTGAACAAAACTCCTTGTGCCCTCGTGCTGCCGGCTGCTCTGCACTCCTGTTGGATTTCATCCAGATGCGAGTGCTCAACCTAGCAAACGCTGTCTAAATGTCCGGCTTCAATGAGGGCACTTCAAGGCGTTCGCGAACGGTGAAACTTCGAGCCGTCTGCACCAAGGAATCAGGATCAGCGGGCCCGAATGATCATGATAACTTTGTAATCTCCCCAGACCCGGACCGACCTGACTGATCTTATAAATGGATGTAGGCTGGAGATCTCGCTAACCACCATGTCCCTTGCTCATATCCATGGTGTAGCTCCCCCTTTAGACGGATCTGTTACTTTGCCCGAAACCGTCGATTATCATAGGAAACATCACCCAACAGTACCGGTATACGTCTTCGTCGAAGATGGGGCTTCGAATATCACGAAAATCACTCATCTAGAATTTGGACGCGCTTGCGACCGTGTTGCACACTACCTTCGGCCTGGAAGGCGTGGTCCTGAAAGGGAAGTTGTTGCAGTCTTGGCCCTTTCAGATACTCTTCTCTACCAAACTGCCGTGGTTGGGATAATGAGGGCCGGCCTCATCGTGCGCATTACCCCTCCAATTATTTGCAGCTTCATCGTCTTATATTTGGTGTAGCCGTACCCGATGTCTCCCCGAAACACTGCTGAGGCGACGATTAATTTACTGAAGGAAACATCCTGCCACAGGTTACTCATGACAAGAACAACTCTAAAACCCCTCCTCGACCAAATCCAATCCGAACTCGCTTCTAGTGATCCCGATTTCACGTTATCTATCGAGGAAATTCCTCCCCTTCTTGAAATATACCCAAAACTCGGTCATGAGAACGACCAAGACCCTTTCGAACTCTACCCTGCTGGCCCTCGTCCATCAGTGGATGATATCTGCGCCTATGTCCACTCTTCTGGTAGTACAGGTCTTCCCAAGACCATTCCACAGTCATACCGCGTATTTATTCACTGGTCATCTTTCCGTGCGTCCGCCCTACGGATTCCTTGTTCACTTGATCATCTCTTCTCACAGCTGTGATTGCCGACCACCGAGAGCAGCCACATCGTCAAGTAATATCAACGCAGCCTCTTCCTTGCTTTCATATGTTCGGCTTTGCAACTCAGATACTCATGACGTTGTACGGCTTAGCGACCATGGCTTTGTATCCTCCAACTGCCACAACAACAGAATATCATCCCATGCCGCCCACTCCGCAAAACGTCATAGAGCATACCAGACGAACGAATTGCACCGGAATGTTCGCCATCCCTGCTTGGGTTCAAATTTGGGCCAAAAATACCCAGATTGTTGATTTCCTAGCGAAGCTGGATTTTGTTGTACGTCGTATCCTTCTCAAAACATTTTCATTCATTGTAAATTAATAATTCACCATTTTCAAGGCTTACGGTGGCGGACCACTACCGAGTAAAGTTGGCGAGGGTTTAGTAGCTGCCGGTGTCAATTTGATTCCTGTGTATGGAGGAACAGAATTTGGGGTATCGGTTAGATTCCGCAATGGTTTAGGGGACAAGAGTGACTGGGAATACAATTCCTTTTCTCATTTGGTGAAAACAAGATGGGACAATCAGGGGGACGGAACGTACGAACTGCAATTCTTGGTTCGTTCCGTTTTTATTCATTTTATTTGCAGAATAAAATGCTGACTCTGTAAAACAGACATGCGACACGCATCAAAATGCTTTGGAAAACCTTCCGGATGTGAAAGGATTTTCAACCTCTGATTTGTTTGTACCGCACCCTACCAAACCCGATCTTTGGAAAATGTGAGTTCCGACTTCTCGTGAATGTGAGTATCATACTGATCCTGCTTTCTCTTAGAATAGGTCGAAAAGACGATGTTATCATTCACTCTTCTGGGGAAAAGACGGTCCCTGCACCAATCGAAAACGTTCTGATGAGCAGTCCTTAGTGAGTCCGGAATCCCTGCATGTTATATGCATTAGGTGCCTGACTCAATTACAGCATCATCGGCGCTGTTATGTTCGGTCGTGAACGTGATCAGCCTGGTGTTCTCATCGAGTTGGGACCACGATATGCGATCGACGTCAATGACGAACGGGAGGTTATTAAAGCACGAAATCTCGTCTGGTCTGTATTTTTTTCTTTTTGTACCCTGTCGTATCTGAAATGAATGGTTCAGGCCAATCGTGGAAGAAGCCAACAAAGTCGCTCCGTCGTTCAGTCGACTCTTTAAGGAATTCATTCTCTTTGTGTCCAAAGGCAAACCGCTGCCTCGAGCGGGTAAAGGCACGGTCATGCGCAAGGCTGCTCTGAACGTTTATTCTAAAGAGGTTGGCGACATGTGGGTTTCCCCTTTTTTCCTCCCATTCATGTGGTAAATTTACATTTTGAAAAAAAAAAACAGCTACTCTGTAGTGGGAGTCGCAGTCAAAGTCGACAGTGTTTATCCTCCTGCCTCATGGTCACTCCAAGATGTAGAAGCATGGCTTATCTCCCAATTCGCTGAAATCCGTTCCAACGAGAAATCCTTTCCAGCTACCGCAGACCTCTTCGAACAAGGACTGGACAGCTTAGGCGCTACTATTCTCCGTCATCGCGTTGTCGGGGCTTTACAAGCGTCCAAATGTCCGAATGCAGCGCAGCTTGTCACTCAGTCAATTTACGAGAATTCAACGATTTCAAAGCTGGCCCACTTCATCGTTGATGCGGTCACGAATCCTGATAAACTCACGTCGACTGATACCAGAAGGATGGATGAGATTGAGCGGATGCTCAAGAAGTTCTCGATTGCTGAATCAACTCCAACCCCGGCCGCTAAATGGGATGCAGTAGTGGATAAAAACCATGTTACTGTCCTGATCACCGGCACCACGGGCAACTTGGGTGCGCAATTGGTGGATGTTTTTCTGCGTGATGGGAGGGTCAAGAGGGTGTATGCTCTCAATCGACCTTCGAGTGGTGACAAGGATATCAAGGCGAGGCATGAGGAAAGGTTCATTGACAAATGCCTTGACGTTGCGCAGCTTGTTGATGATCGACTCGTTTTCTTGGAGGGAGATGCTTCAAGTGCTAATTTGGGGTTGAGGGAAGAGGTTTACGAAGAGGTATCCAAATCTTACGATCCCTTTGGAAAATCACTAAGTGGTATTTTTTAGATGCGAGGTCATGTCGATGTTATCATTCATAATGCTTGGAGACTAGATTTCAATCTCTCTTTAACTTCTTTCGAATCCAACATACGAGGCACGCAACACCTTGTCGAGTTTGCTCGTACGGCCCGACATGCAACATCTCTTAAGTTCCTGTTCACTTCCTCAGTTGGCTCGGCAACTTCTTGGGATAAATCCAAAGGCCACTATCCGGAAGATATTATCTTTGATGCAGAATATGCAGTCGGGAATGGATACGGAGAGAGCAAATATGTTGCGGAAAGGGTAATATATTCTTCTGAATTTTGAAAACAGACCTTTTCACTTACATTGTGCAGATTTTGGCGCAAAGCGGCCTGCATTTTACCTCCTTACGAATTGGTCAAATTTCAGGTGGTTTACCAAACGGAGCCTGGGCAACTACCGACTGGGTTCCCATCTTGGTCAAATCCAGCTTGGAACTCGGCGCCCTCCCTTCTGCGACTGGTCTCGCTTCGTGGCTCCCTATGCACGCCGTCGCACGAACCCTACTTGATGTCGCACTCTCAACTGAGACTAGCACTCAGCCAGCGCTGAACATTGTTCACCCTCGACCTGTTGCTTGGGATTTCATAATTTCGGCAGTTAACGATGCGTTGGTGAAAGAGGGTGTGGTGAAGGGACGACTCCCTGTTGTGGAGTTCTCAAAGTGGTTTGAGCTACTGGAAACAAAATCTGTTGAAGATTCGTCTGCGAAACGGATCAGTGATATTGTATGTTCTCGAAACATTTGTTTGATAAAACTGACGAATAATTCGTGTAGCCTGCTATCAAGTTGCTCGAGTTTTTCCGCAGGATTGCCGAAGTGGATAGGATTGCTGCTCGCCAGCAAGGAAAGGACGATGGGGAAGTAGGAGGGCAACCTATGTTCGCTACTGAAAAGGTACAGATGATTAGTGAAACTATGAGGAAGCTTGATGTGGTGGGTAGGGAGGATGCGGCGTTGTGGGTCAAGTATTGGAAGGGTGTGGGATTATTTGGAAGATGAGTTGGGGGTTCCTCTGTCTAAGAAATGTATCATGATGCAACCGAATAATATTAATCTACTCTGAAGTCCTGCCACGCTGAGGAGGACTTGCCACGAGAATCACGGAATAGTTTGCGAGTCAATAAAGTTTGTTGGGGTGACCCTCAGGAGTTGAGATAAAATTCTTCTCATAAAATGTATTCATGTCCTTGCGTACCTCCTGAACCACTACTGACAAGTTGAGATCCAAACGGGTCAAGAAACCATCATCACACTCGGTGATCACGCAGGGAATGTTTGACAGCCTCGTTTTCTTCGAGTACCATCCTCATCATGAGTGCTTTCTACCGGCTCCGAAAATACTCAGTAACCTCGATCATGGAAACGTGCTTCCGGAGATCAAAATCCCAACGGTGGCTACTGCTGGCAGCGAGGTGTTCGCCATGAGGAAATTAGTACGCACGATTGGATCGTTATAAAAATTATGGGACTTCCGTTGTTTTCGTATGTCTCCACGGTCATTTGAAGCCACTGGGAACCCAAAAAAGGAAGTTGCCCCAGGAAGAAGTCTAGACCAATCTACTTCGGGAAAAGGGGACCCCATGGTTTTCCCTTTCTCGTACAATCTCTGGCGAGGCACACGGAACCTGACTAGCATCTCCCAATTTCGAGTGGCTACATGAGGTGTTTCCCATTTGTACAATCTTGACATGTTGTGGATCCACCGGTAGTCCTACAGTGAGGCGACTCGTATATTATCTGGAGGACTTCGAAGAACGTCTTAGAAACCCTAAAAAATGGCCCTCTCCCTTCCAGGAGATATTCTCCTTGTCATGTTGACCCATCTCGATCTCGAAGACCTTTTGAATTTTCGAAAGGTAAAATCACGCACCCAATCCCGTTATTTATTCACGCTGAAGCCCTTATGCATCTCGAAGACTTGTAAAGACTTCTATGAGCTCTCCAAATCCCGTAGCACCTGGGATTCTCTCCTGCGTAGGTGCATAATCGAAGAAGGCATTCCCCTGCCAGGTCTTGCTGGACGTTCTCTCGAGTCCCTGAGTGCTGGAGAACTTGAAGGCCTCCATCGCAGAGCTCTTCAACTCCACCGCAACTGGCATTCAGACTCTCCGGTCATCAGGCAATCCCTCAAGCTGGTCAGTTCGGTTTCTCCGATTATTCGAATGGTTGTATTGCCTGGTCGCAACGGCGGCCGGTGGCTTGTCTCTCTGATGAGGACTTTCGGCCACAGAAGCTCTACCGTTACGATTCGTTGCTGGGACCTTCGTCAGACGCATCCGGTTTGCGTCGCACATAAAGACTTTGAGCGCTTCGGAGGAATGGCAGTTAACAAGACGACTAATGAAACAGATTGTATTGCTGTTTTGACGCCAAGGTAAGTCACTTCGTTTCCTGAAAAAAACCTCTCTGAGTCTTAGTTGAACTCCAGGGGAATAGACATTATGTCCCTCATTGGGAATGCAACGAATCCCATCGATGGTTTCGTAATTTCGAAAACAATACCCGTTCCAATGACAACTCTTTGCTACTTTCAAGATAGGCGTGTGATAACTATGGATTCCAATGGACGGTTATTCCTTCTGGAAATTGACCATCCCCAGGTCAAAATCGAATTCCAGCACAGCAGAGACGTAAGATTCGATTTGGCTCAATTATCAAGTCACTAACATACTGCGTTCTATTTCGCCATGAACAGCCGCCGACCATAGATTTTATCCTCACAGACACTTTCATTTTGATTCTGAAGCGCAAAACTTTGGAACTCTATCCTCTCCCTTCACCCGTTGCTTCTGTACCGGCACACATAATCATCCCCCCTATTTTCGTTTATCAATGGCCATGGCCTGTGGAGTTTGGCGTCATGAGCTTGCGCAGTCCCTTTGGAATCAAGTCAATGAATGACCCAGTCACAATCTTCATCCGTTTTGGGAGTTTCACGCTGCCTTGGGTGAGTTGGGCCTTTTTTAAAAACAACTTTCAGCTTTGGATTCACATAGAACAAAATAGTCCGGTAACAACATTCACCAGTACGAAATACGTCCCAACACATATTTCGTGTCATCCGAGCTTCCAAGTGAAATGAACGTGCCGTATGAGTATCCACCTCTGCTGATTGGCACAGTCGCAGCTCCAATCCGATTGGCAACTCCGACGGATCTAGCTTTAGGGGCTTACGGTACAACGATATGGCTCGATAGCCACACGGAAATACATTATCAAGAGAGCCGTGGGCAAAGGGTCGCTGGGGCGTTTGCAAGACTCGAAAGACGAACACAAGACTTGGATCAGACAGAAGGAAATCCTTTCTCTTTTGATAATTCGGAATCTAGGGAAGCATCCTTTGTCTTTGCTCATCAGGAAGGAGGAGGTTGGACCAAGCTGACGCTTGATGAGGAAGAAGGCGTAATATTTCTTGGACGCGTTTCTGGTGTCATTGATATGTTCAAGTATGGCGCATAGGTTAAAGTTGAATGTGACTTGCTCGTTTGAGATTGTGAACTATATAGTACAGCATATGGGACTTTTAATTGAAATGTCATGTCTTCAAGGGGTTGCGATGATGACCTGGAGAGAAAGATTAACATCTCCGTCATATCACCCTATATATATTCACTTACCGCAGATGGTGTGAGGCCTAGATCTCTCAGTGACTTGGAAAAATCGGCAGGAGTGAAGGTTTTCCTAGAACGTATCTAAAACCAGATCCTGGGTAATTAGAAAAAAAATCGGTCATACCTCGGAAAGTGTTGAGCCAATGTGACGGTTTCGACGTCAACGCTCAAAGACTGGCCTGCTATATATTCTGCAACTTCACGAAGGGCTTTGATAAAAATTCCATCGATTATCACTACCATTCTTGTCAAACGAAAGAATAAAAACTCACGAGCGTCACTTGACAACGTGGTCGTCAGAGGAGGTCCACCCGTCGATAACCGTATTTGTAATCTTGTCTCCTTTGCTTCACTGCTAGACATGCCTGCTACGGCCGCAGGAGTTGGCGCAGCTACAGGAGTTGATTCGATAACTTGACCATCACGAATCGCTTTCTCTCTGGCAGCCTTTTCTGCACGGGCCTTTTTGTCGGCTTCAATCTGGGCTTTGATGGCAGCCCGGGCTTTTGCATCCTCGATTTTTTCTGGAATTGCAAAGCATAAAAATTTTGAGGAAATAGACAGGAAAAAAAAGCCAATACCTCGTCGCTTGGCTTCTACCTCTTTGATGGCCTCTTTCGCTCTCAATTCTTCTTTGAGCTTGTTAATATCCTGTTGTGACAAATATTCAAAATCGTGAAAACCAGTGTTGGGACTACTGGAACGTACTTTACCCGCTTTGCGGCGGAGTGCTTCATTTGCTTTGTTCTCTTTCGATTCCTCGATAGCTTTGTCAGCGCGCTTTGCGAGAAGCTTCTCTTTCAACTCCTCGAGCTTTTCTTTCTTCTCTTCTTCGGTGAGAGGTTTGATCTAACGGCCGTTTCGTGATGAGTTATCAAGGAAAAGATGAAAGGAAGAAATCTCGACTACTTCTTCAATAGATTCTTCGAATTGATCGTGACCACTTTTTTCGGCGTGGAAATTGGCAAGAGCAGTATTCTTGAAAATTTTGCCGCATTGAGAACACTTGATGCTCTATTGACCAGGAATAAGTATCATCTTGGAAATAACGAGACCAGGTCCTTACATTAGCTTCAGCGGGAGCTGCTGCCGCGGCGATGGCTGCTGCTGAACCTTTAAGAACACCCAAACTCGTCAGAGCTTCCATGTCCTCATCTTCGTCATCCACGTTCATGGGTGCACTTCCACTCCCCGATTGTTCCGTCACGCCACCCAATTCTGGGATGGGATCCCCTTCATGTTCTAGGATGTGGTCCATTGCTGGTTGGAGGCCGCGATTCCCTGTGGCTTTCAGAGCCCCTACAGGATGAATAATGAATGGGTTACGAGGTGATTGAAGAAGAGCTGGGACAACTTTACATTCTACGCGGGCGGAATCAAAGCCCATGCTCAATAGGGTTTCTTTATCCCCAGCCATTGTTATCAAGAAATATGATGGTTGGAGTTAGGTCAAAACCGTTTCACGCGTCGTATCCATAAATGGACATTTTCCTCACGTCCCAGGAATGATGGGTTTATTCGTTGAAAACAACAAGTACGGCTAGGCTTTCGAGCTGCAGGCTTAACGATATTTCTTAAGGAAGAGATCTGTGGTTGTTTTTCGAAAACTGGGCAGTAGGTCCTGTTTCCTTATCAGGTGATGGCCACATTTAGATCCTCAGTCCCGAAGTTGGACTGCCAAACAAATACATTGGTTTATGAACACTCAACTAGAAAGGTAGTAATCATGAAAATTCACGATGGTGAGCAGGTTCTGTACTATTCTGATTAAAGAGTATAATAAAAACCCGGTTGGCCTTCGAGAGGTTTTACTGATGCACCTGATCTCAAAAGTTTGTTCTTCCGGAAGAAGTGGATAGTTGTCACAAGAAGAACCAACAGGAGGAAACCTTGGGAGGCAAGAGTTGTAATAAGCCCTGGAGCAAGTCAGCACAATTTTTTTAAAAAAAATAGATCTTTGCGTACCAGGAAGATAACGGGGAGCATCTTTGGCACGGTAGCTCACAGTACCTACGATCGCTCCGACTCCGCCCAGAGTAATTTGCAGGGCTGTTTGTACGGATCTATGACATGTAATATTTATTGTGGTCTTGAATATATGGCGGTCTGAAGAATCTACCTTTTACTATGAGAGACGACATTGTTAGCAGCCTGATGGTAAGATCAAGTCAATATGATTTTGCTGTCAATTCACAAGTGGACTCACATATGCCAGAACCGCAGGAGTACAGGCGGCATTTCCAGCGACTATCAGGAAGGACCCTGCAGTCAGAGAGTTAACTATCTACCCCGGGCCAGCAAGTCTTCTGGCGAAAACATACCAAAATACCTGACAGATGTGGCTTCAGCAAATGCTAACAAAGCAATGCCAACCATGCAGATGATTACCACCAGGACTATGAAGCCGGCTCGATGTTTGTGTCTATCTGCGAGATACGCCACGAGCAGGCCAACCATCTAGTATATGAATTTCTGTGACACGGATTTCAAATCAGAAGAAGCAGAGTTACCGCCATGCCAGCGGGAGCTGAGCTCTGTTAAAAATACTCCTGAGTTGATGCATGATGCCGTCAATAGAATAATTACCAGAAGAATTGCCATAGTTCCCGACCACCCCATTGCCTTGAGAATTAAAGGAAGAAAGTAACCTATGGAGTCTGTCGATGGATTAAGCAAGAATACGCAAGTATCTCCGGTCTACTCACAACCCGGTATCGCCAAACACAAAAACATAACTCCTGCACAAATCCACATTACCACGCTTCAGCATGAAAGTCCCTCGAATCGCTTACCATAGGCCCACAACGTCCAATCGAGGAGATGTTTTCTAACTTTCTGAAATGTAACCTCGTCTGGAGTAGCATCCCCCCGATCTTCGTCGATCCGTTTCAGGACAAGAGCCGTTTGTTCGGCGGTCAGGAATTTGTTCTTATCCACGAAATCAGGAATAAAAAACCATGTGAGGATTCCCGATGCCAATGTGATAAGCCCCTCGATGACCTGAAATAGGAGCAACCAGACCTTAGCAACGTACCATTTCCTAGTCTCAATATATAAAAACTCACGAAGATCCACCTCCAACCGTTGAGACCCCCTCGACCGCCAAGGAGACTACATGCGTACGCCAAGATTGGGCCTAATCCGGAAATCATGGCAGTAATCGTTATGAAGAAAGCCAGACTGGTTTGGCCTCGGTAAGCTACTGCTATATCTCAAATCCTTGCGGAAAACAGACCGCGTCTGGACCTCATGACGTTTGTACCTGCATAACAAGTTGGTGATGGAGAAAACCAGACTTCAAAAAACATACCACGTTGTCAATATGAAAACCATTGATGGGAATAACGATGCCTAAGTGTCTATTGGTTAGCAACGCAGAATATCCAATTAATGTAACGTCTGACTTCGAAGACACCAAGCAGCACACGACACACGACTAACCAGTACCAGGCGGATACAAATCCCATTCCTAGTTGCACTGCGCCCCAAGCGACGACGTTGAATGTGAGCAAATTACGAGCACCGAGTTTTCGCAGAACAAGATTTCCGGGTAGTTGACTGGTCGTTTCATGATCACCAATGTAATTGATGATCAAAGTTGGACTTACAGTATTATTACTGGAACGAAATAAAGGCAAACAACCAAATTGAAGCGGATTCCTTGGTCAAGTGCCTTTTCGACCAAAGACAGGATTAGTCCTCAAAGCGTTTGTCATGAAAGAGGATAAGCACAAGATCTACGCCCATTCCAGCAGCGTATGCCACTCCAAGATTTAGTCTGTCGATTAATGCGATGGAATATACAGCAGCAAGGATGGGTATTATTCTCCAGTCCACATAACGCCTGAAAACGAGAATAAGCCATGCAGAGAAAGCCTGAGGGATTTCCGTACATGATATTTTTTTCCAAATGAGGATTTGTATCATATCTGGTCTTCGCAGACTCTGGATCAGAGTCTTTTGAAGCAAGATATGGAAGTGGTGAGACGGGCATATTCGGGTTTGTGAGGACTCCTCAACTTCCAAGCCCTGTACTTATAAGAAAATCACTGCGATTATACTTAGAGATAGAACCCTCACCAAATTTCGATCGAAGCCTGCAGTGATCGTAGTCCTCCGGTATATTCCTGAGCTTATGTTGACGGACGTCTCCGATTGAAAGGCTTTTGCTGTTGTCAGAGTCATTACGCTTCCTGTGAAAGAACGTAGAAGTCCTTTCAGCAGTACATATTCAGATATTCTTATTGCGTCCATTCGTGTGATGAGACATTCTTCCATTCATCGTCCTGGCGTTCTACGCACTCGTTTTCGTGATTCCTTCTTTCTCATCGGCGCTTCCTCTTATTCTGGTTCACTGATAGGGGGGTTATGGGGGGATGCAATTTAGTAAATGTGGATGTAGACGTGATACCTTGAGAATTATTTGATTACTTTATTTCGCCCTGGACAATGCCCTGGTTTCATGACTGTTTCAGCGTCCTTTATTTCGTTCCATGTGTGGTGGTTGTCCAGAAAACGGTCCTGTTTCCATATCGGGCCCAAGTCATGAGGTGCGACCAACCGGCGACTCACTCTGCAACGGTGACGACGGACTTCCGCCTGTCCATCGACTTTCTTGTTGAGATCGTCAAGGATGCACTTACCGTCCCACCGACCAATATCGCCGGTCGAAGAGGACCTCCAGAAACTGTTCGATGAGGTATTGGCAGGCTTCGCAGACGAGGAGACACCAGAACGTGATTTGGAGATCATCTACAACGGCTATACTGACGAATGCACGAATGATAACAATCACCTTCTCCAATTTCCCTTGCCAGGTCTGTCTCACGGTTTATTGCGAAGTTTGTGTAAGACTCATGATTTCGCAGCACCACGTACTCCCAGCCCGTACCAGCCCCCAATAGACACTATTAACATTCCCCCAACATCCAGCATACAGTCGCCGACCAGGCGACGACTCCCCCCCACTCCCAAGTCACTTGTTCCAACGACCATGCCCGAGCCTGAACCTTATAGTCCTTCAAATATGCCGCCTCAGAAGTTGTATTCTTCTTATCAGCCTTTTCCTCTGCAGGATGGTTCGAGCCCTCACAGCAGCAAACGCCGTTTGCCTCAGGAACCGGGATATTTCAATGGGTCAAATTTCTCCAACAAAGTGCAGACTCCAACCCAAGACCCTCCCACTCCCAGTTCTTCGTCCTACACATCCCATCCGAACTCGAGCTATTCCACAATTTCTACTACTGTGACATTCGATGGGACCACCAAGTCACCCGTCTCAGTAGCAACAATGCCACCTACGAGCGCAACCGTGTACACGAACGAATTCGATCCGTATACAAAGACTTATCGGCCTTCCTATAATCCATACGACGAAGAAATTGATGAATTCAATCACTTGCAACCACCGCCCACCGAAGACTTTTATTCTGAGGCGCCAGAGCCTACCCCTGTGCCGCCTCCTCTACCCCCGAAAATCCTGTACCTCTCTCGCTCTAGCTCGTTGAATCCTCCCGATGATTCTACTCCATTGCCTCCGCGTGAGTATACTTGTCACCACTATGAGTATGAGCTAACCACTGAACCACAGTCCCGGATGTACCATCTTCCAAAACGCCACAACTCGAGGAACCTATTTACGCATCTTCTTCAAAAGTGGATCCTTATGCACAGTTCGGTGATGTGTCTCCAGATGATCCTCCTCCTCCAGCCCACTTGGAAAACTGGGACGAATACGCCTACATGTATGGTGATCGCAAAGGCAAACCTGACGCAAAAGACGATGGACCCACTACCCCTCCTGGTACTCTACATCAACCAACGGACGTGTTACAGAAAATAGCAGATTTTGACGACGAAACCGTTGAGATCCCGGAACCATCACGATATTGGGAGGAGGAAGAAGAGGATGAGGATGAGTCGAGATTTGTGAATGTCTCTTTGTTGAGCAATATCGCCATGCAGTTGAGGGATAAAGTTCCGCGAGGGGTTCACGTGAAAGGAAGTATTCCTTACCCAAATTCATTCACTGGGAAGGATATTGTTGTATGTCCATTTCTCTTTCACACATGACCATTCTATTGATGCTCCGTTCCAAGTCCGCTATTCAATCGCAAATCCAGCGCGAACTCGCTATAAATCACAACGTATCCACGAATGACCGTCGTGTCGCTTTGCAAATCGCGAGGACGTTGCAAAACCAATTATATTTTGTGGATGTCGATTGGGGCAAACGCGAGCTCCAAGATGGCGTTGATGATGTGTACACCTTCTTTGGAGAAGAGGATTTTGAGGAGTCGGCGGAATTGCCTACTGGGATTACCACTATGTTGACGAGGTGCTATTCAGCCAGTTGTGGGGAGGGCATTGTTTGTTATTCGTACACCTGTCCACGAAAGGTATTTTCTCTTTTCAGAGCTGACGATGAAGGCACTGAACGATTTCAACTCAGGGAGGTCAATTACTGACTATACTGACTCCCCCGACCGAAGCCCCATTGTCTCCTAAAGCGGAGGAATGGTCGCACTCGATAGATCCAGTGGTTTTGTCGACCTTATCCCAAGCAGACATCAATAGGCAGACGTACGCTATTCATGTATTTTGTTCTTCCCTATTTTTTCATATCCCCGTGTAGAATTATCCACAAACTTATCTCAAGAGAGGAACAGTACCTACAAGATTTAGACCTTGTGGAATCTCTCTTCATCAAACCTCTCCGCGCGTCGAACCCCCCAATCATGCCCCCTGGCCAGCTGGATGACCTTATTGATGATATTTTTGGGAATATCATGGATCTCCGGGAAACCAATCGACATCTACTTGAAGTTTTGTATGTCCGCCAACGTGAAGAAGGGCCTATCATCCAACGCGTAGGCGACTTGTTCTTGGACGCTGCATCGGAATTCAGATATGCATATCCGACCTACATTGGACATCTTCCAGTGTCGGAGAAGAGGTTAAAAGAGGAACTGGAGTCAAATAATGCGTTTAGATTGTTTTTGGAGGTGCGTCGATCATCCGTTCTTACCCTCCAGTGAAGGCTGACACACCCATTTAGCATTGTTTAAGACAACAAACACTTACTGGAGACTCGCCGCGACTCGACCTCAAACATTTCTTGAATCGACCGTCTGAGCATCTTCAGAAATACCCGATTCTTCTCGATGCCATTCTCAAGGAAACCGCAGAAGAGAACCCAGACGCCGATTTTTTGGTCGCTGCGAATGAGGCCATACGAATTTTGCAATGCGCTGCGCAGCTGAAGACGTTCCAAGTTGCAATGGGCAAAGGGACTCCTGGAAAATGGGAGTGGCATGACCTTGTCCCACCCGAGTTGGTAAAGAGGTTATCGAAGCAAGAGGTCAAACGACAATTGTGAGTATGCTTTCGAGGGTATTTTTGATAGATCTCATTGTTGGCCCATCTAGAGTCATTTTTGAGTTGATTAAAGGCGAGATGGGGTACGTGAAAGACCTGGAAAATATTACCGAAGTTGGTGTTGCTTCATTTCTTCGTGTGATTATAACTTACATCGTGTTCTAACAAGATCTACATCAATCCTCTCCGAACAGCTGAGCCTCCCATTCTGCCGCGTGATCGTTTGCAGGAATTCATAACAGAGGTTTTCAACAACTACTCGGAACTGTACGACCACCATAAACGCCTTGTAGATAAATTTCATGAAATCCAGCGAGAACAGCATCCGAATATCAAGAGCATCACGGCTGCCATGTATGACGCTGCGTTGAACTGGAGAGAGGCGTATATGGAGTATATCCCCAACTATCCTATTGCGGCGTACAGGATTGATGAAGAAATGGGGAATAACCTGGCATTTAAGACTTTTGTCGAAGTATGTCAATATCGTTTTCCATTTCCTTTTACCAAATACTGAAATTTCATACCTTAAAGCAATGCGTTCGTCACGGGGATGCACACCGCCTTGACATGAAAAGCTTCATCAATCGACCAATTCCTCGCTTGCTGCGTTATGAGCTCCTTCTGAAAAGCATTATGGACGAATCTCCACCTGAACATGAAGACCACGATGAAATTCCGCATGTTATCGATGTAATCAAGGCCCTGGGAAAGGAATCGGAACCGGGAGTACAGAGTGCAACGACCAAGGTTGAGGTTTGGAGGTATAATGCACACTTGGTCTTCAAGCCGGGCGAGACAGTGGTATGTTGCGTAGTTTATATGTTCGTTTGCACCAGTCTTGACGTCATAATCTAGGACCTGGATTTGCTCGACAAGAGTCGGCAGTTAATTCATTCGGGAAGGCTGCTTCGTCAACCTGAAAGTGGCATTGAGTTCAGTGGTTGGAGTGAACTTCACGTTCTGCTGTTTGATAATTATCGTGAGCCCAAGTCTGAGGGGTTGATTTGCAGATGTTGATATCCCTAACCTTGCAGTGGTTATGACAAAACAGAAAGAGAAGGACGGTGTCACCAAATACCAAGTCAACCGCCGCGTGAGCTCAAATCCACCTTGAGGACGTTTGGGATACTGAAATTTCACAGCCCATTCCATTGGACTTGTTATCTCTCGTTAACTTCACCGACCCCCCAACACAACGCAATGCTGGTTTACTTCGTCCTTTTGCAGGGGCCCCGTCACCAGATACCGACTCCCGGCATGTTTTCCCGCTCACTTTGCATCACAATGGGCGGACTGGCGGCCCATACATCCTCTATGCCGAATCAGCACAAATTAGATCGGAATGGAAGAACAAACTGGAGGAGGCACTTGGGCTCAGGAAGATTGTTCAAGAGTCGAATAAGGTCTTCGAGATCGAGTACTTGAGCAGGGATACATTCATTATGCCTTCGTTAACTGTTAACAATGCTGGGCAACCGTGGACTCACGACAGTCAGTTCACGGGAAAGGTCACTTGTTCAGTTCCTTTCAGTAAGAAGTTTCTTATCCTCAAAGAGGTTTACTGGGTCTGACTGATTGTTAGATACGCCTGACGGTCGTGCGCTTGTGGCAATTGGTTGTTCAGAAGGAGTGTGGATTGGCTTTCGACATGATCCCAAGTGTAGGCAGATTTTAAAAAAGCAATCGGTAGATCTATTCGACTGACTTGCTTCCAGCCATGCGCCGTGTCCTACTTCTGAAGATGGTGACACAATGTGCCATGCTCGAGGAATTTGGTATCTTCCTAGTCCTAGCTGACAAGGTGAGTGGGAGGTAGACGAGTTGACTACATATCTAATTCTTTTTTTGACTACAGGCGCTCTTTGCCTACCATATTGAGGCACTCGTCCCAACACCCACTCAGACCACGCATGCTTCACAAGCAATGCCGCAAAAAATCAGTGGGACCAAGGATGTACATTTCTTCAGTGTAGGTGTCCTTCAAGGTCGCACTCTCATTGTATACATGAAGAAGAAAGGGGTAAGTTCCGAATATGTGGTTCATCAAGGCTATTCTCACGCAGTTTCTAAACCCTTAGATGGACAGTATCTTTCGTGTATTGGAACCTGTGGGCGATAAAATCAACGAACGTGTAAAGGCTGCTGCCGGATTTGGAACACGACTCGGATTCCGTTCTGCCAAATCGGAGTGGTTCAGAGTGTTTCGAGACTTCTTTTTACCATCCGACTCGTTCGATGTATTTTTCCTCAAGGCAAGAATTGCTATTCTGTGCGCAAAAGGATTTGAAGTCATGAACTTGCAAGAGTACGTCCTCGGAATTCAGTTCCACCATCCCTAATCAATTAATTTTATGGTACAAAAACAGTTTTGGTAGTATAACACTTCCTCAGAGAGAAGATCCCCGACACACGCATCTGATCAAGCGCTGCGAGAATGCTCGACCGATAGGAATGTTTAGATCCACAGAAGATGAGTTCCTGCTTTGCTATGATGGTATGCTTTATCCTTCCCCCGAATCACTCTTCTCGTATTAACTATGGAATGAACAGAATTTGGTCTTTACGTGGACAAACATGGTGATCCATCACGCTCAGGCAACACCATCGAATGGGAAGGAACTGCAGAACGAGTTGCATTCCATCATCCTTACATCCTTCTTTTCGACTCTCGCTTTATTGAGATACGGCACGTCACCACAGGTCGACTTGCACAAATCATTTCGGGAACTGACATCCGATGTACCTGGGATGGAAGAGGCGGAAGTCCAGCCATACGCTCGAATATTCCTGCGGATGATGTTCAAGAAGCTCAGGTGCATTTCGTGATGAATAGTACGGACTTTGTAACCGGACCAGGAGGCATGCGATCGAAGAACATTGCCCAGCACGTCTGCGAGCTCATTCCGACTGTGACTTTGTTCCCTGAGACGACGCCAACAACGGCAACGTCACCTTCTACATTGCTTGGATCACCCTCTACCCATCAGTACTCCAATTCACTTTCCTCTTCTCTCAATTCGTTTGGGACTTCCATGGTTCCAAGGACACAGACACATCCCCCTGTGCCGGCTCCGCAGTCGTTTTCACCCGCTCAATCACGGTCCTACACGAGTTATGGCTTGCCTCAGACAACGACCCCATACGCCTACCCTTCAACGACGCCTCTGAATCAACACAACCCTGGGTCAGCTCCTCCACCTCAGCACGCATATGGTCAGCCACAACAGCACGCAAACTATGCAAATGCACAAGGCTATCCGTCTGCAACCCCTTCAGGCAACGGCGACTACGGGTATTTTGATGGAAGTACTGGGTATTCAAGACCCTCTGTTGCAAGATCGTCCAGCCAACAAGACTTGCGACATTGGAGACCCTAAATGAGGAATTACATTCAAATAATTTAGATCTTCATAGTAATAGTATTGTGGGGGTGGTATATCGCATGGATTATACTTATACTGCTGAATAAATACCGTGTTCACCTGAACGAGTTATGACATAAACCTATATGGAGGAGATAAGCATATTGACCCAGCTGTTTTTACACGAGCCTGAGGTAGCCCAGAGAACGGATCGGAATTTGTTAGGTGTGCTGGATGACTGACAGAAAAGGTGATTTTCGATGATGCAGGTAATAAAATTTCGCAATGAATTCGCTCGAGGTCAGCAAAAATTATGTAAGGGAGGCACGATCGAAATGGATGGCAGAGAATTGGAACAACTGACGAGGTGTCTGGAGTTGAGTACTGAGTACCCAATAGACGAGCCTGATCTCATCATCTGAGCCTGTTAGTAACTGCCAGTCTGACTGCTGCTGGTTACCGGTCATTGATAATCCAGACAGATTGGGATGCGATGACCGAGCCGAAGTGATCACGGCGTGGGCTGATAAGTTAGAGCGAAATGAACAAAGACAAGTAGGGTCTCATTTACTATGTGGGGTTGTGATTCAATGAAGCAAGGAATTTATATTCAAACGTGAAGATGTTGTCTCTAGAGTCTACATACAACTTGCAAGACATCAAACTTCTGAGTACTTTGGTAATTCCTCAATCATCGCACTAGCACAGGATTCCCATTTATTACCGTAGGGCTTACAAGTCTTACAGTGGATCAGTTTGAGTCTGTTGACGACCCCAGAAAAACGATCCAAAGCAGTTAGGTCACCGCTGACCTCCCGAAAGACTTCATCCTTGAATTGGTACAACACGACTTTGCAATCTGCACCCATCCAATCCGGCAGTGTTGACTTGGACCATTGGAGTAAGACTTCCATCCGACAATCACGATAACGGAGCTACGAAAGGCCGTCAACGAGCCATCACTGTTCAGGAAAATGGTAGACCTACCCATCGAACAACAATACCATCGTGGAAACCAGCTTTTCGAATAAGGTCAACAAAGTCCCAGGCAGGGTTATTGAGCGTCAACTTTGCTGCCTTATCACCCAGTTTAGGATAGTTGTGTTTGATGGAATAGAAGAAAACCTCGTTCGGGTGAATATTTATCGCATTCCTAAGTGTCAAATGAAAACCAGTCACGATTGAATTAAGAACGAACATACATCATCTGTATCCTACAGATTTCCATTGGAGAGTACATCATATACTTCTCCACTGCCTCAGCCAGGGAAGCCAGCAAGGTAAAATCGGTCGTATTATCGAGGTTGGGTGAGCGTATATTGTGCGTAAATTTCAGGACTAGGCGCAAAACCTCAGCTGTTTCCTCGAGCGAAACTGGCTCCGTTGCGACTGTTGATGCAGCGATTGGGAATCCTTCAGTAAATGTTTCCAGATTGCGCTGGTGCGCCCCGAAAAGTTCTCCATCAGACGATTTCAAAACTACGTCAATGTCCAATCTGCAATCCTCCACTGGAATTATCAATAAACGGTGAGAAAGATGGAGAAAGGGTATTAAGCGCCCGTACCCACCTGGACAACCCGCGACTTTCGTCATGGTAGGAGTATTGAGATTTCAATTCGAAGATGAGGCAGCTGACGAGGTCTGTGCGCAGTCCACTGTAGGGGTGCAGGTTCAACGTTGAATAGACTGAACTGAATGGCGTTGAACGCACATGTGATGTCACGCCTTCCGGCTTCCAATCCAACGTGTATTTGCTTTCTAAGTACTCCTTCTGCATCGTTGTGGTGATGTAACATTGACTTAAGCGCTTATGAGCTCTGCAAGGAGAACCAGAGGCCGGTACGGCTGGCAATGGTTCGCCAGGTCAATAAGTCCGTTTCGTATCGCATACTCAAAGCCCTACCAATTCGACCTTGTTGAAGACATTTCGTCGAAAAAGTCATTCAATCGAGTCAGATAATGGATTCTTTGGGTCGACATGTGAAAACAGCAGACCACAACTTCAGAGACCGTCAATAGCCTTTCTGACCTCTTCCGCCCTCTTCTTGAACCTTTCTAGTTCTCTCTCTCCGTCCCGCTTGAACCGATCTTGCTCAACCTCAATCTGATATCTGATCCACTCCTCAACCGTCATATCTAATTCGGCATCGCTAAGTGTTTGGAGGGGCATAAAAGGGAGTCTTGACAGAGGGGGAAGGTAGGGAGGTTCGGTTGTAGGAGGTGGAGTTGTATTAGTGGGGGAGGCACTTGGCTGAGCCTCTGACGTGTCATCAGAGGTCTGGAGAATACTTTGAGACGCAGCAGATGGACCAGAGTTGGGTTCCTCGTGTAATATAGGTGGAGTCGTGGGTGCTGTAGTATCATTGGAAGTCTGGGGAACACTTTGAGGCGCATTCGATCGACCTGAGAGATTTGGACTTCTCTCGTGCAATATAGGTCGGGGTGGAGTCGAGGGTGCCGTATGGAGTTCTTGTTCTGTGTCAGTGACGGATTCCTGTATTCCTAGTTCTGCATCATGCATAGAAATGTCCGTGGTATCCTGTATAGGCTGGCGCATTTCCAGGCTAGGCTGCTCGGAATCCTTGGGACTATTCACAGCAGGAAGGCTCGATGGACCAGAAGATTCTATCGGCTCTATTATTCGCGTCGCCGTTTCGTACGACTTCGGGGTCACTCTTTTTTCGACTTCCTCTTCGTCGCTGGAGACCTCGACAACTTTTGTGGGCTGTTTTGGCTTATCTTCGGGTGTCACCTTTGCTCTGGATGGTTTGCCAGGTTTCCGCTTTTCTTTTTCCGTTTCTTTTTCCGCTGCAGGAGTTGCCTCTGTAGGCACACTTCTCTTGTCTTTCGTCTGCTTCGGAACAAAAAGTGGAGCAGGTTCGATTGTCGTCGTTGGCTCTTCAGATTCCACTTCAGGTGACTTAGGCTTGGACCTCGACGCTGTCCGCTTATGTGAAGTTGCCCTCCGCTTGGCACCGGACGCTGAAGGGGGTTTTGATTTTGACCTCGTTTGACGAGGTTCGGTAAGTTCGAAGAAAGGGCAATTTGTGTCGGATTTAGTAGCGCGTTTTCGGTGTTCTTCCCTGTCAATATGATTCAGCTTATGTAGCATGCAGCATTGGTATAAAGAGAATTAAGTACATTGGGTCGTCGTCTTCATCCCAGCCGCTCAATGAAACGTCACAGTAGAGACAAGAAGCAAGGTCATCTCCGGTCTCGTGGGGGGTATAAGAAAAGCCTGCGCGTGCCATCTGCGAAGAATCATTCTCAAGGATAGGGAATGCAAAAGAGTAGGAGTGTTGTTACCGATTTCGAGTTGGCATTGTGATTTTTTGTTTTATCATGAACCCAGCCTTTTCCCAAGGTGAACGTTTCGAGTCTGGCCTTCTCCATGGATTTGTGGATCGGCAAGCGTGTTTTGTCAGGAAACACGAACCTAAAATAATACCCTAAGAAACACAGAAGAAGGGAAGAAAGGCAAAGGCAGCCTACCTCCCAGAACGATCCATATCTGCTCGCAGCCCACATTGGACAACGGCCCAGCAACACGTCTGGGCGCACTTGTTCCAATGGATAAGATACGGGTCGTCGTCTTCCTCCCATCCGGCGAGCTGCTTGTCGCAATTGAAACACGTAACATTGTCTGGGTCGTCATAGCTTGGGTCGAAATAGAAACCCGCTTCGGCGAGTGTTGTAGGATTTGCTATAAACTCCAGAGGATGGGGCCACTTGATTGTTGTAGTTGAGGATTTCTTTGGATTCTTTACGCGCTTTGATTTCTTGAATGACTGCAAACGAGCTTGCAGACCGTCCATGGCGCGTAGATGGTTGAGAAGTCACGCGTTGTGACTGACGCGGTACAGCTGTCACGCTGTTACCAAAGTCATTCATTTCATGTCAATGTCTGCATCGTCTGGTACTCTGCGGACGTACGGGAAAAGACCTAGAGTCAGGCGAAAAGTGTCCTCGGATGGACAAGAGACTTCAAAACGAAGAAAAGTCTCCGAGGGTCCTGCGTTTCGGACACCATCTCCTACCAGGACGGAGAAGGGTGCCGACACTGATACAGATGTCGAGGAGTCACCCACGCCTGTGAAGCCCTGGGTATCGCGCACATATGGAACGCCCTCTGGGACACCATCGAAACTCGTCCGAGACCTCTCAGGAATATTCGACTCCATGTCGCCTGGAAATAGATCCCCTTCCATGACGCCAACAAGACTCGCGAAGCGCATGCTAGGACGCTCAAGAACAGAGTCCTCCGTGGGGAGCCAGTCTCCTGTTAAGGAGCAACAAAGCAAAGGCATAGATCGTACTTCGTCCCTTCCAAACCTACCGTCGTCGTCGTCGTCGGCGCGTGCGACTCCAGATCGACCGTCTAATGACAATAGTAATTCGAATCTGTCATTGTCGAGACCGACCATCTTTCCTTCGGTTTCAAAAGGTTCTACCACAAGAACGTACGCAGGGAAATACCGTTCGTTCCTCATGGCTCTCCCCGCATCATCCGATCCTACTTCACTTTCCAAAAGCCTCACCAACGAGGATGAATTTGAAACTCGAGAGTCCTATAGCTCCCTTCGCTCTCGCTGGGGCGTAGACAACTCTGAGGACGATCCCCGCCCCTCTTACGACATTTCCTCTCCTTCCAACTCGACAACCACAGCTTCAGAGGCATCTCCTTCCCGAAACGGTAGCGGCAAAGGAAAAGCAGCTATCCGCACTGTCCCAGTTCCGACTGGGATGATGAACCCTCTTAAAAGTATATCCGAACTCCGGAATAAAGGCGAAAGCCGTCGCTTTCTTGACGAAGTAGGCTATCTATTTGAAGGGTTGGACCCAAAGTGTGGTATTGCGCTGCGACGATCCAGGTCCGTTCCTCCGCACCCCTTCCAAAGTGCTCCATTTGATCCTTTCTCATACAGCGCACTGGAAATAACAACTAAATTATGTGATCCAGAATTTACGCGGAAAGCCAAAGCTGCAGACTTCTTCGGAAAAACATGGGAACTCTTACTCCTCGCAGGAGCTGGGAAAAGCGAAGACAAGGTGAACTCATCTTGGTCTGTTCTTCTAAGTTTGCTGACATACCGTCCAAATAGATCCTTGATGTTCTCCTAGTTTTCTTCCTGGCCTTAATTGCAAGGGACCCTGTGTCCCTTGCTGAACTGGCCGAACGCCCGACGACCAATCCGCCTTCATCGGCAGCACCTTCAGAACCTCACCACGACAGTGTCCAGGATACCTATCTTGTCGATATACTGATCTGTATCCTCGAAAACGTCTCTTCCAAAGGTGACCTTCTCGCACATTCAGACCAAATTTCCCGTCCTAGCGGAGGGGAGGACGTGAAAAGGCCTGTGATACCAAAGAAAGATCGGACAATCGTTTGTGTTCGATCCCTAGAATTTCATCTTTTTCGCTAACAACGTGTTGTAGTTATACTCGATCATCAAAGTGATCACTTCCAAATCCCACCTCATCCCTCCTTATACACCCGTATGTCGTGTTCTAGCATCTTGTAATATAACCTACCTAAACCTCCCAGATATCCACCCCTCTTCTTATCACCTTAACCCTCCAAACACTCCCCTCTTCCTGTCTATCCGCCTCCTGCCTACCAACGCTTATCGATTCTCTGCGCCGGTGTTTAGCCCCATATTCCAATTCCGGTATTGACCTGGATGAATCGTCGACCACAACACTGTACACCTCATTATCCTCCGAGTCGAGATGGCTGGACATAGTCAAGTGTGTACCTTATGAAAGCGTCTACCACCACTTGAAGTTGTTGGACGCGTACCTTGTTGGACAGTGGACCTCTATTGGACATGGATCTGATCCAGATTGGGAGAAACATGAAGTCGAAGGGCACCGTTTCCTGGACAAGGCAAGGGACAAGTGGATGGTTCGGGATCTCGTTGCGTTGGGAGTTTGTTGTGAGCTTAGAATCAGGGAGGAAGAAGAAGACGGAGACGATACCAAAGCTGATGACGAAGATACAGCAGCACATCAGGAATGCTTCATACTAACCCTCCGCGTGCTCATCAGCCTTACGCATAATGATAAAGGATGGGCGAGGGGTGTAGTAGGGTGCGGCATGGCTATGGGGTTGATTCTCAGGGCAGTTTGGAAGGTTGGGAGAGAGCTCCTATGTCTTGCCCGAGTTGAGTGTGAGAGGGAAGACGAGGAGGGAGAAGACGGTAGGAACGTGGAGAATGAGAATGAGAGGGATGGCGGATCTCATGCTTTCGACACGCTGTGCCTCGTCTTGGGGCTTTTGACGAATTTGGTGCAGGTTGTGGATGATGCGAAGGATGTTGTGCGGAGAACTCGTAAGTTCCCTTCTCTTCACCCCGATACTAACTTTCGTTCGCGTGTTTGAATGAGGATACTAACCGAGACTGTAGGTCTGGACCCTTCCTGTGCTCTGCGGGATCGCGCGTGTCTAAAGCGATGCGTGTGTGCACAGAAGCGTCAGAAACAGAAAGAACATGAGGACGGGAAAGAGAGGAATGGTGTTGAAATGCTGGTTTGGTTATATGAGCAGCTGCAGCTACAGCGGGAGGGAGGAACCCCACAAAGAAACGAACAGACACCAGAACAAGAACAGGAGAACGAAGCCCAATTTTCGTTCCTGTGCGGAAACCTATCTGTCCTTTTTGGTTTGCTCATGATGGGGGAATCGGGAGTGGAGAATCGGGGGATGATACTTGTGACTGATGCCGGTCTAGTGCCATCTCGTCCGAATTCACGACCACAGCCGAAACGAGAACGGAAGGGGGAGCGACAGCAACGGAGAGTCGTGGACGAGGATCAAGGCGGTACCAGACTCAAACTTGCGAGATTAGCAGACCAAGCGAGAGAATTTGGCGCGTTTTATAATGTTGTAAGTCGTCGAATGACTCGAATGACACATGGACATGGGTACGGATATGGTCGGGCTGCTTCTACTTCTGCTTGGGGTGGTTTTGTCGGATGCGACGTTGGTGGTATTGGCATTGCTGGACAGGAAGGATGTGATGGGGAGGGCGAGGAACAGGAACAGCCGGAACAAGGAGGGAGTAAAGTTGTCCAGCGTGTTGTCGAGTTTCTGGATGTATTGAAGGATGGTCTAGGTGC
>Ga0307517_10002879_pt1 | contig 27284 bp, 14 predicted proteins | sample 23_EM_MG_FD_194515 | JGI IMG/M metagenome (GOLD analysis project Ga0307517, IMG submission 194515) | Populus trichocarpa ectomycorrhiza microbial communities from riparian zone in the Pacific Northwest, United States - 23_EM | ecosystem: Host-associated > Plants > Roots > Unclassified | place... | reverse complement strand
AAAGAAATACAATGAGAAATGAATGACTTCCTGGAATTACGGAACACCCCTATTGCACCTTCTTCTGTTCCTTATCATTTCCCACAACAATGGCTAAGTGGTAAAACAGACTCCGGCCATCTCTCAATTCATCACTGCACTCCTACATCCCAGCTGCAGAACTCCATAGTTATAGGATCATTAAGTGTCTCACACGCAACAACTGGTATCAGAGCCAACAATCCTCGGATTTCCACCATGCCACCAGAGACGAGAGCAACAGATATCAAACGCATTGAGGACTCCATAGCAGCTGTAGCTCAGGACCACGGCCAGAAGTATGAGCTGTTAGTCGACATGTTCAAAGGACAGACTCTGAAGATAGATCAGACCATCGAGAATCAAGGTGGCCAGATTAATGACATAAGGAATATGATGGGCACCATGGCACAACAACTGGAGTATACTCTGTAAAAGATTTCCCAAGCTTCCAGCAGCTCAAGTCTTAGCAGAGACAAGCAGTCTCTGCATCCTGACAGAGCAGATCTCAGGGGCAAAGAATTAAGGGAGGATAGATTTGCAACCTACAAGGTACACAAACCAAAACACTTCTTTCCCACCTTCCATGGGGAGGATGTACACAAGTGGCTGTTTAAATGTACACAGTATTTTGAAATTGAAGAGGTAGCAGATTCTGACAAATTACAAATAGCTTCATACTATTTGGATGGAGTGGCTTTATACTGGCATCAGAATTTCTTGAGGAGTTTGGAAGGTCAGAATACATCCTGGGAAGAGTATGTTGAAGCCATTTGTTACAGGTTTGGTGGTAGACAGGATCCTCTTGAGGAGTTGATGGAGTTGAGGCAACATGGAGATCTCGAAGAGTATATCCAAGACTTAGATATATTGTGGAACAAGGCTGAGATCAATGAGAAACAGGCTTTGGTGATCTTTTTGGGGGGCATGGAACTGGAAATAAAGAACACGGTTAAAATGTTTGATCCTAAAACCCTTAAACACGCTTTCAATTTAGCTAGACTACAAGCTAACACCCTCTCTTATCGAAAATCCCCTGGCTATATTCGAAAAACTTCTACCATGTGCACTAACCCTACTGCCAATACGCCTTTCACCTTTCCACAACAAAACCCCAGGAACCCTGCAAACTCTCAGGCCAATTCCTCTAAACCCCACTCAGCTCAATGGACAACCAACCCCAACAACAATATATACCCAAATCCCAGTAAACCTACCAAATTCATTAGGAATCAGGAGTTTAAGGAGAGAAGATTGAAAAGACTGTGTTTCTGGTGCGATGAAAAGTTTGTGCCAGGTCATAGGTGTCGCAACAAAAAAGTGTATTCCCTCAGTGTAGTAGAAGAGGAGGAGGTCTGCCAAGAAGAGGACGTTGAAGTAGAGGAAGCTTTCAGCCGAGAAGTCACACCCCACATTTCCTTGGATGCGTTGGAAGGAACTGTGGGTCTCAATACAATGAAAGTCAATGGAAAAATGGAAAAAACCACAGTGTGCATCTTGATTGACTCAGGTAGCACTCATAATTTCTTAAACTCAGCAGTGGTAAGGAAGCTCCAGTACCACTTGACTCCTATCAAACCGATGACTGTGCAGGCAGCTAATGGAGATAAAATGGTCTGTAAATCCATGTGTAAGGGTCTCAAATGGAAGATGCAGGGCATAAGTTTTCAGACTGATGTTTATATCATTGACCTCAGCAACTGTGAAATGGTCCTAGGAATCCAATGGCTTTCCTTGCTGGGAGACATACTTTGCAATTACAAACATCTGTGGATGTCCTTTGACTGGCAAGGGCAAAGGGTATTATTGAAGGGCGAGAACCCACCCAAGTTTCAAGGTATCGAATTGAAACAATTAAGTGCATTGGTCCAGAGTCGCCAACCAGGGGAAGATTACTTAATTTATAGTTTACAGCTCATGGAAGTAGAAGAAGTTTCCCAGGGTCACAACCCACAGTTTCAGGGTGTTACAGATACCTCCTTGTTGACTCTGTTAGAATCCTACCAGGATGTGTTCCAGGAACCTCAAGAATTGCCACCCTTGAGAGATCATGATCACAAGATTCCTCTGAAGACAAGGAGTTAAGCAGTGAACCTCAGACCCTACAGATATTCGGGGTTACAAAAAGACAGTTTGGAGAGGATGGTGACAGAAATGTTGGATACTGGGATCATCAGGACTAGTAATAGTCCGTTTGCGTCTCCAGTTATATTGGTGAAGAAAAAGGATTCAACCTGGCGGTTATGTGTGGACTGTCGTGCTCTAAATCAACTCACGATCAAAGACAAATATCCAATTCCCATGATTGAGGAATTGCTAGAAGAGTTGGTCGGGGATACCATATTTTCCAAGATAGACCTTAAATCGGGATATCATCAGATTCGTATGGCAACAGGAGAAGAATTCAAGACTGCATTTCGCACCCACAGTGGCCATTACGAATTCTTGGTTATGCCTTTTGGGTTAACCAATGCCCCAGCCACTTTTTAGAGTCTCATGAATGAAGTTTTCAGGAAACACTTGCGCAAATTCATTTTAGTATTCTTTGATGACATCCTAGTGTACAGTCAGACTATGATTGATCACTATGAACACCTCGAGATGGTTCTGTAATTATTAAGAACACATCAGCTGGTGGCCAGAGCTACCAAATGCTTTTTTGGTCATTCACAGGTGGAATATCTAGGCCACATCATCACTGAACATGGTGTGGCAACTAATCCTCTCAAGATACAAGCCATAGTTGATTGGCCTATTCCACAAACTCTGAAACAGTTGAGGGGATTTTTGGGATTAACTGGTTATTATCGCGGGTTTGTTAAGGGCTACGGCAGCATCAGTAAACCTTTAACACTGCTACTCAGGAAGGACACTAAGGGGTGGAATGAGGAAGCTACTCACGCATTCAATAACTTGAAGGTTTTGATGACGAGTCCTCCAGTCCTGGCTCTGCCTGATTTCACCAAGGTATTTGTGGTGGAAACAGACGCCTCATTGACAAGTATAGGGGCCATTTTGTTACAAGAAGGTCATCCCATTGCTTTCATTAGCAAATCCTTAGGGCCAAAACAACAAACCCTCTCAGTTTATGAGAGGGAAATGATGGCGATCCTACATGCCGTTACCAAATGGAAGCATTATTTGTGGGGAAGGCATTTTCATATCCGTACTGACCACATCAGCCTTAAGTATTTGTTACATCAAAAACTGACTACACCAGCTCAGCATCTATGGGTGGTTAAGCTCCTGGGTTACGACTATGATATTGAATACAAACAAGGAAGGGAAAATGTGTCGGCTGATGCATTGTCCAGAATTCCCAGCCAGGAACTCTATGCTTTGACTACTTCCACAATATCTACCAGCTTGATGGAGGAGATTAGAAGTTCTTATCAAAATGATCCCATGATTCAGACTATTATCAAGGACTTACTAGGCTCTGCAGACTCCCACCCTCACTATACTTGGGTGCATGACCATTTGAACAGGAAAGGCAAGGTGGTGGTGGGTAATAATAGGGCATTGCGTAGTCAGATCATTGCCTTATTTCACAACTCAGCCGTGGGTGGCCATTCGGGCATGACAGTGACATCTAAGACCATGAGCAGCTTATTCTATTGGAAGGGGCAACAGAAACACATCAAGGAGCATGTGCGTGAGTGTACCATTTGCCAGAGGAACAAGCATGAGAATGTGGCAAGTCCTGGCCTCCTACAACCCCTGTCAATTCCTAGTGCCCCATTTATTGATATTAGCATGGACTTTGTGGAAGGCTTACCTAAATCAGAGGGAAAGGATGTCATAATGGTCATAATGGATCGTTTCAGTAAATATGCTCACTGTGTGGCCATCAGTCATCCCTATGCAGCTCCTACCATTGCAAGAGCATTTATGGACAACGTCTACAAACTTCATGGCACACCAGCTTCAATTACCAGTGACAGAGACCCAGTATTTCTTAGCCGGTTCTGGAAAGAACTATTCAACAATCAAGGAGTCAACTTAAATCATTCAACCGCGTACCACCCACAAACAGATGGCCAGACCGAAGTGGTGAACAAGTGCATTGAACATTACCTAAGGTGCATGACTGGGGATTGTCCACATCAGTGGGCAAAATGGTTGTCTTTAGCCGAATGGTGGTATAACACCAACTACCATTCAGCCACCAAGATGACTCCCTATGAAGTGCTATATGGTTTTCCCCCTCCCATTCATATTCCCTATTTTCCCAGGGACTCAGCAGTGGCTTCGGTGGACGAGTATCTAAACACTAAAGAGGAGGTAATTAAAAGAGTCAAGGCACATCTACAACTTGCACAGAACAGAATGACTACGATAGCAAACAGGAAAAGAAGTGACCGCAGTTTTGAAATTCACGATTATGTATACCTCAAACTACAACCATACAGGCAACAATCCACAACATACAGATCATCTCAGAAACTAGCAGCTAAATACTATGGGCCATACCAGGTGATTGCGAAAATGGGCACAGTGGCGTATAAGCTTGAGCTTCCATCCTCATCCACGATTTATCCTGTGTTCCACGTCTCTCAACTCAAGAAGCATGTGGGTAATCAGGTGGTGCAACAATCACCTCCGATTACATCTCCAGGTCCCACCTTGCAGCCCCGTGCAATTTTGGACAGACGAATGACTAGGCAAAACAATCAGGCAGCGACGCAAGTTCTTATTCATTGGGCAGGTCTGCCACCTGCAGATGCTACTTGGGAGTTCACCACTGAATTGAAGCTCCGATTTCCAACATTCAACCTTGAGGACAAGTTTGGTTTCGTGGGGGAGCAATTGTTATAAGCTGAAGAAAGAGCAGAAGTTAATGGCGGGCTTTAATTCAAAAGGAAGTTACTGGTCACTTTATTATAAACTGCACCGTTTTAATTACCTTTAAACGCACCGTTTTGTTGTTATTAAAACTCATCGTTTGGATGAGTCAATACTCACCGTTTCAATAAGGCTTTTTATTCTGTTACAATTCTGTTGTAAGAGGAAGTATATAACGTGCATCTGTGCATGAAAAGATAAAAGAAATACAATGAGAAATGAATGACTTCCTGGAATTACGGAACACCCCTATTGCACCTTCTCATGTTCCTTATCATTTCCCACAACAATGGCTAAGTGGTAAAACAGACTCCGGCCATCTCTCAATTCATTACTGCACTCCTACATCCCAGCTGCAGAACTCCATAGTTATAGGATCATTAAGTGTCTCACACGCAACAATATATCAAGAAAAATGAGAGTATATATTTTACTAATATCATGGTAGTTTATAGTAGTAGTGTGATTTCATGATAGTGAGGTTCTGTATTATTTTTAGCAAAATAAAATAAAGTTTTTCAAGTATTCTTGATATGAATGCTTCATGAATGTTCATCTCACAATGCTCTTTGACATTACAGGACTAGAAATGCTTGAATCTTGAGCATTTGATTATAGTTTTTGAAAGATGAATCAATATCATTCCAGGACGAGCAGTTTTCTGCTCGGCAGAAACAAGACTTGTAGGCAACTAAAAGGCTCAAACAATAAGAGTCACCACACATCCTGCTAGAGGCCATCCCCAATTGATCATCTCTTATGGCTAGTCCCATAGGCATGATGAGGAAGGAAACTGGAGAGAAAAGAGGAAGTGCCCTGCTTCAAATAACCCCCTGTGTTAGCTAGGCAGCCAATCCACTTGCTGGCTTCTTTGTAAATTTGAGAGATGCATGGTTATCACTTACCACCCATTCTCTATCTTACCGGGACAAAATAAAAAGAAATAAATTATAAAATTAAATTCTTAACTATCTCAATAGTAATAAATAAAATTGACAAAAAAAAATTTAAACAAAAATCATAACAAAAATCTAATTAAAAAAAAATTATGAATTACAACTATTGTAATCCACTGTTGTTCAGTAGGTGTAAATGAACAATGATTTTCCCGTTCCTTTTGTTTTTGTTAACTAGATTTTACACCCACTGACCGGGGCGGTTTTCAAAGCTAATTCTTATATAAATTGTGCAATTAAGATTAAAATAAATATATTTAAGAGCTTGTAGAGTTTAAATTATAGAGAAAAATATGTAATTTTTAAGTCGAAATCTCTACATCTTATTTATGCAATTTTTTATTTATTCTGATGAAAAATGTTTTTACTAACAATGTTGTTTATAAATAAAAACACAAGAAATTTAAAATAAATATTTACAAGAATCCCGATAATTTAAGTTTGAGAGAGAGAGAGAGAGAATATTTCTGGAGACAAAATATCATTTCTTTATTACTTTATTTTTTTTAATAAAACATCTTTTTTTTATTAGTAGCATGTTTTATAAACCAAAACTTATCATATTCTAAAAATGCAAGTTTAAAAAAAATACATGCCTTCATGGTTTTCACTCAAATTGACAATGGCAATTTGAGTAACTGGCGCGCATCCTTGTTGGTTGTGGAAATGGCGGTGATGGGGATTGTGTCCCTCGTTTTTTCCCCATAATTCAATGGTTTCCCTGTAGAAAGAGACGCAGCCATCACTTTAATTGTTGTTAGCAGTAATGGTTTCCTGTAGGGTTGTTGTGCGCAGTAAAGAGAAATGAATGCAAAGAATGAACGAGAAGAGCAACAAAAGAGAAGAGGATAAGCTGGTAAATATCAAGTTTATTGTGTTTAAAATGTGGTTGCATCACTGTTTTGCGAGCCCATTTGTCTCAAAAAGGCACATTTCGTTTGAAACGGTTCTTATTGGCGAAGCCAAATTACTGTAACAATACAACGAGATCATTTGCAGCCTCTAGGTTTTCGTTTATTGTATTAGTCTATAAAATGAATGAGAAGTCACCCTGGTTTTAATTCATAGCAAAAAAAACGAAAAAAGGATGGTATAATCAGCTAATCAGCACAGCGCTAGAAATTCAACAGAGCAACACCAGGAGCATCCTACATAGATTAGTACCATAAAAAAGGATGGTATAAACAGAGCAAGACACCCCCTGCAAATTGATGAATGGGCAACTCGAAACGAACAGGTCAGTGATGGACCTGAAATCATTCAGTTTATACTTGTACTAGTCTAGGGGCATAAATCCATATCCTCGAAACCATACAATCAAAGCCTCTCAGATACCAACAAGGACCATGTCTCTTCTATTCTTTTACTCAAACGCGTCATCATCGTCATCTGGAAGAGGTTGGCTAGCAGCAGCAGCAAGTTCGGCTTCATGCCTGTCAAGAGTACAGGGAGAAAGAACAAATGTTAAAAAATAAATGATGATATGAACATAAATGACAGGATATAAAGAGACAAAAGACGTGGATGATTTGCTGTATCAACTATTTACAGAAAAAGAATCCAACAGACCTCTTGTACACTTGCTCAACACAAACACATTGATTGTGTAACATAAGTTAATTTTTATTAAATCTGAGAAATTCCTTTCTTATGGGTTCTTTTATAAACAATGCACATCATGTACAAGCAGATTTGTAAATATCCATGGAGATTAGAGAGCAAAAGACTGATAAAGGATGGCTAATCTTAAACAGAACAAAATACTTACTGTGCTTGTGCTACAAGATCGATAGGCACTTCTGGGGGAGCCAAGGCTGGAGTCTCAACAAAATGCAAGTTAGGATCCCTACAGTCACAAACAATCCCAAATAGCATCACTTCGCGTCAACAGAAATTACAAAGGGTTGAAAGCATTCAGATTGAAATTATGATAATTTTTTACCCAGCAAGTTTTCTAGCAAGGTACAAGAATGGCTTCTCAAAATTATAGTTGCTCTTAGCTGAAATCTCATAGTATTGCAGGTTCTTCTTCCTGTGAAAGGTAACCTGCTTTGCCTTCACCTGCCTGTTCTTTACATCCACCTTGTTTCCGCAAAGAACAATAGGAATGTTTTCGCAGACCCTGAAGAGTAGACAGCAGATAGTGATAAAAAAATGTATTAGATGAGCTTGACAATAAGAATTGAATTTAATTTCAGATCAGAACAAAGAACTCTAACACACCTGCAAAGATCCCTATGCCATGTAGGAACATTCTTGTATGTCAACCGAGCAGTAACATCAAACATGATTATAGCACAGTTACCATGGATGCTGCACCATAGGTACAATTGTAATGCAGTTAGTCACTTCAACATACCAAGAAACAAAATTATAGAGAGGGTCAGGAAATAGAAAAGAACCTAGTACAAAGATAAAGGTTTGCTAAAATCCAGAATAAACCCTCTAGGCATATAAACTAATCCATTAATCCATGCTTAAAAAAGGTTTAGACTAATCAATTCACCCAAGACAAACTAGATCTACTGATGTAAAGAGAAATGTTGTTCAGATATTCAGGTGTGTAAAACAACAAAGTGAAACTAAGACATCACTCAGAATCTGTGACATCAACCAAGATCCTAAAACCTAGAATATAACAATAACATGAACAATAACCTTGAAGACAAATCCCCCATAAAAAAAACCAGCAGAAAAAAAAATAAAAACTTGCATTCTTCATCTTTTTCATAAATTAACACCACACAATCAGCACAAAAGATTACACATGGGATATCTAAAAAGATAAAATCTTGCAATTAAGCACCAAATCATCCTCGTTGCATAAATCCCGATAGCTGACACCCATACACTTTGTTTACAAAAATCTAGAATTGAAACAAACAATCACTTACTAGTATCCATCTCTAAGACCACCAAACTTCTCTTGACCGGCTGTATCCCAGCAATAGAATCTAATTTTACCACAGTTAGTGAAGAAATCCAAAGGATGAACTTCCACACCAATAGTTGCTGTATTCACCAAAAATATGTAAATAAATTAATAACTAGCGCACTACAAAACCAACTAAGACAAGCACACAAGAATCAATCAAAATAACAAAAGTTAAAACTTACGCTCATATTTCTTCTCGAACTCGCCAGTCAGATGCCTTTTCACAAATGTTGTTTTCCCTGCATTGAGCAAACACCCAGATGACAAAAATCAAAACCCCCCTATGCTCTTAATAAAATAAAATAAAATCAACACCCTAAATCAAAAACCCATCAAAAACCAAAACCCTGAATCCCTTCCCACAAAACAAATTTGTTTTTCTTTTTCAAATACCCATATTCTTTAATAAAAAAGAATCAAAACCCAAATTCCCTTTTTCACAAATATATCTCATCTTCTACCCAGAAGAAGAAAATCAAAACCAAGTCCAAAAAACACCAAGAATCAATACAAATCAACTAATCCAGATCAACAAACTTCAAAAATCACAAAAAAATGACAAATTTAACCAAAACAGAATCTCAAAAAGAGATATACATACATACCTGTACCACCATCGCCAACAATCACAAGCTTGAAGCTTGGATAATCAACAGTTTGCTGATTCGGCAAAGCCTACACAAATTACCAAAAAAAAATCATCAAAAAGAAAATAAAAAAGAAATCTTGAGATTATTGCAATATAGAAAATGAGAAGTGAAAACATGGGCTTTACTTGCTCACCATTTGAGTTTTAAGACTTGGAATTGAAACAGAGAGAGCTACCGCTACTACTACTATTGGATTTGAATTTTAGAAGGCTTCTTGTGAGGGCTAAAGGGGCTTTTTTGTAAGGAAGAGAGAGTAGAAAGATCTGGGACGTTGGTATTTGTGGGCTCTTTTTAGACGGTGTTGATCGAGGGAGTGGAGATTATAACTTGGCTTAAAGCTGCCGCTAACGCTGCTGAACCATAGGTGTTGTTCAGCTTCACATTTTGCCCGTTTGACATGAACTTTTTTTAAAGTAATTTTTAAATTATTTTTTATTTAAAAAAATAATAAATTATCGTTTTCACGTGAGTAAAAAAATTAAAAAATTGATTAAATAAAAAAAATTAGAAAAAAAATAACTGAAAAAACTAAACCGTGAAAAAAAACAGATTAAACAGATTAGAATTTTGAAAAAACCAATTGGTTTGGTTTCAGTTTTATAAGCCTGAAACTGAAAAAACCAAACCGAACCTAAACCGAAAAAACAGAGCCAAACCGAAAAAAACCGATTCAAACCGATTTGAACCGTTTTTTATTCTAAAAAAATCGAACCGAAACCAGTCGGTTTGAACTAGTTTCAGTTTTTTTAAAAAAAAAATTAATTTAGTTTTTTTTTAATAAAAATTGAAAAAATTATCATTCTTATTTTTATATTTTAATATATTAATATTAAAAATAAAAAGATATTAAAATAATATATTTTCAATTAAAAATTATTTAAAAAAAAAAAGTGAAATAGAGTTGATTGTTATTTATGCTCAGCCCATGAAAACAGACTCATTTGATATTTTTTTGTATTAATACTCGGTTATTTACTTATGAATGCAGTAAAAAAAATATAAAAAATTATAATATTTAGTTAATTATCTTTGATTAGAGTTATTATCAAGTGCAAATGAAGATAATGTTTGTTTTTAAAAGTAATTTTTGTTTGAAAATATATTAAAATAATTTATTTTATTTTTAAAATTTATTTTTGATATCAAAATTATTTAAAATTATAAAAAAAAATTAAAAAAGTTTTTTTTTTTAAAAAAAAAATAACAAACACTTAATTGGATAAGCTATAAGTGTTGGTTTTTTTTGCTAGTTCAATGGTGGAAAGCTTTCTCTTTTTATTTTATTTCTTTCCCTTACAAAAACATGATGAGAAACAAAAACTAGGTAGCTGGCAGCCTACATATAGTTACATAAGATGGAGATTTAACGAGAAAATTCAAGGTTCATTGAACATTTCATTAAACAACGAATTGAAATGGGAAATGGGCTTACATCTTGAGAGTGATCCAAAGCTTCAATCTCAATAACCTAGTAAAGGGAAATGGGCTTCCAACTTGTTTCGACAGTTGGAAGTCTTGACGAGGGCATTGCTGGCCGTGGTGGATGCTGCAGCTGCTTCAGCATGCTTGGGTGGCCATGGTGGATGCTGCAGCTGCTTCAGTATGCTTGGGTGGCCATGGTGGCGTTTAGGATGAGGCTGTTGATTAACGTGATTGGCTTCCTAATTCTTTGGGATATAACCTGGTTACTAGGAGCTGGGTTTGTATTGAATTCTAGGGTTTTTTTGTGTGTGTTTGTGAGGTTTCCAGCGATACCGGAGGATGTGTGAAGTCTGATGTTGTGGGTGTTTTTGACACGGGATGTTCTTATAGAATCCTGAAACATCAGTGTATGATATTGGAATATACAGAACAGTGTGGAGTTTAGGGATTCGATTCAGGCCTTGCAAGGTTCAAAAGATGAATTCTCAGCCCATGAATATTCTAAAGAAAAGAACACTGCTAAGAAAAAGGAGTCTATTAGTAACTGCCTAGTCAGAAGAAACTAAGAATGCGATTCCCAAAAAAATTTAAATTTTTTGGTTATTAAAATTTAATATAATTTATATGTTTTGGATCATTTTGATATGCTGATATCAAAAATAATTTTTAAAAAATAAAAAAATATCATTGGCATGCATTTCGGCACAAAAAGTTATTTGAAAAGTAACCACTACCACACTGCCAAGCACTCTTTAAAATATGTTGCTGATAAAAATCAGGAATTAGCAATAGATATTGTCAAATATAAATAATAGATATTAATTTTTTAGCAATGGATTATCCGTTGCTGAATTTTTTAGCAATAATTTATATGTTGTTGAAATTCAGTTGCTAATTGTATAAATCAGCAATGAATATTTCATCGCTAATCATCATAGCTGATCAACAACAGATATTACGTTGTTGATCTGTTGTTAATTAGCAATGAAAAATTTGTTGCTGATTTGTCCAATAATTATTTTTTTAAACATGAATTTTTTTCTCATTTATTGAATTTCTTATAATTATTTGTGGATATTTCAAAAATTATAGAAAAATATATAAAGAACATAAATTAATACTAGAAATTATTTTATCAACAATAATAAGTAAAATAAAAATAAATATCATAATAAATTTCAAAATCCTATTAAACTTACATCAATACAGAGAAGTCACAATTTAATAAATATGTGCTATCATAGAAGTGATGGTGGGGATGGTGGTGGAAACAAACCAAAACAATGCTGACCATCATAAGGTGAGATCGGTATATGGGGGTCGAGGCCTAGGTCGATATACTGGATTAGATAAGGGATATGTAAGTATCGTCATCTATGGAGTCACATGTGATGGCATAGATGAAGTCATTGGTGCCGACATACATTGGTTCATATTCGATGTCCAAGCTTGGTATCCCATGTTACTAAGAAATTTTTTGATAGAAGTCATCTCCTGCTATAGTGATAAAATATGACCATCTCTTTCCTTTATTTGCTCTTTCAATGCGTGAATTGATGAACTTGAAGGTGTTGACTCATCATATAGGATTGTGATGAAGCACTCATACTAACCATGAATTTTGGAATACCAGGTGCACAATATATATATCCTTTGTAACTCCTTTTATAACCACAAACCAAGTTACTCCATCAAATGAATGATGATTTCTCCGATCAGTTTCATATCTTGAAATCATCTTTTTTTATATAATTCTCATACATTAAAATTAAATATAATAATAAATTCATGTTAATTTTAAATAATAATTAAATTATATAAAAAATACTTACAACAACTTTTTTAGACTTGTTATCTATGAAGGTTTCAGGTTGCTTGGCACTCTGATGCAACACCGAAAACACATTATCCCATAGAGGTTCTTTTTCACTTGTCTTTTTCTTGCTATCAACAAAAAAAAAATTAGAAAATATAAACACAAAATTTTGAAGTCCATTGTAACAAATAAAAATATATATATTATCATGCTAGCTCGATATGATGTAAATGACACTATACTTCCAGAATGAGTGCTTAATTTATCATTTGTTTTAGTTAGCCAATTATTCCTTGCAGATTTTGATCTCCTTTGAAATTCAGGAGTTGACCAAATATCTTTAATCATTTGATTCTAATCGTCATTATTTATCCAAATTGAACCTTTATTAATAAAATCCATAATATTTGTGGTATTTCTGTCTGACATAGCTCTATTACGAGCTCGAGTCAACTGCTGGTTCAAAGCAATTCTAGTCTTATCTTCCCAAATCTTACAAACAATTGGTTCATCGTCCTCAGAAAATGTATATTTTTTCTACCAAAAAAACCTCAACATAATTGCTAACTAACCTCTATAATTACAACGCATAGACAACTAGTAGCCAAAAAAATGAACAAAAAATATTGTTAAAATAATAACTTCTTAACTACATCATAAAATGGAATTTAATTTGTCCTATATTCTTATTATTATAATATTTTTTAAAATAAAAAAATATATATGAGTTGGTTTGACTCAATGAACCAAGGTCATTAAAATGAAAAATTACGCAAACTAAGAACTCTATTAATACACCATCGCTTAACATTCAGCCTTACACCAAACAAAAGTCTCGGATGAAAAATGCTCGCTAAGAACAAAAGAAAAATCATGAACCAAAAGAATGACATTGGTTCACGGTCATGCAATCTAATTATAAGTAATGATGCTCTGTACGAATCTCAGATTCAAACAATTACAGAACTTTCATGGTAACTTAACTCGTATCTTGACGAAGGAATGCCATCAACAATTGCTACATGTATTAACAAGAAACGCATCACCAAAGCAAAAGGCAATCATGTTTTAAACCTCTATAGTAAATGGGGACAAATAATGAAAGTTCAAACCTATTGTTTCTTGAATTTAAGTCTTAAGTCTCATGTTTCTTTATGGCTTTACAATAGCCTATTTTTATTATATATAGATTTTTGCATCCTCCTGGCAAAATAGTTACCTATTACATATTTCCAGTCCTACAATGCTAGTTGATTTCATTAACACATAATTATATCTAAAATTAAAATACAAATGTGTAATCACATACCTTAAACTCTTTAAAGAGTTCATCCTTATAAGTTGAGTCAACTCTTTCCCAATTATGTCATGCTCCTTTAAAATTTGACCTCAAAATAAATTCAATCTCACGCTCATACGATGAGTTATTGAAACTTAAAAAATGACAAAGATTCATAAAAATAATGAAGCTTAAAAAATAATTATAAAGCACAATAATCTTATAAATTTCAACTTGCTCTATTGTTCCATAATGAAGCTCTTTTTTTTTTGTAATTGGATCTTTATGTGTGTGAAAACCCTCCTTTTGAACTCTTTGCTCGTGATGCAATGAAGAAGATGTTGAATCGTGGATTGATGGGACGTCATCTCAATCCTCTGAATCTCTAACATTACAATTGTCTCCCTCATCACCTAATCCTTTTGCATTGACATTATCTCCCTTATCTTCATCATTATCATCATTATCACTATCTACTCTCTCATAGTGTTCTTCTCTATCTTCCTCAACTCTCTCACATCTCCTAACAACCTTGCCCCTCCAATCATAATAACCATCATCAACATTAAATCCTCCAAAGTATATGGGTGATCTCGAGGGAAACCTTCTTGAGTTTGAAGTAAATCTTGAAAGTGAGAACCCTCGTACGATTGATAATCATCCCTTCTCTCATAATCTTGTTAAGTATGATGTGTACTCAAAGTAAGATTATAGCAATCATGCAACTCATGATGAATAGGTTGATGAGAAATGGATGCTTGGCTATTTAGCCCGGATGAGGGGCCATTTGATCTAGATGAAGTGGTCTTATTACTCTTGGAATCTAATATAGAATCACGTCGAGGCATGCTAGATACCTAAAATAGAATAAAAAAATTAACATCAATAATAAACATTATAGAATAAATATAACTAAATTATTTTTAATTATTGAATATGCACTAATTAAAACAATAAGAAAATAAAAAGGAACAAAATAATTATTTTTAATTAATACCATTAATACAAACACAACTTACATTACTTAAAAATAAGTCCAAATACAATAAATAAAAAATAAATTTTACAATAAATCATCATCATGCTGCTCATCATTATCATCACTCATAATCACATCATCGTAATCATCATTAACATCATCATCAAATTCTTCTTCTGAAACCCTTTCAGCTTCTACCGAATTTGCATGTAACTGAAGCAATTCATAATGATTGATTTCTGTATAATATGATGTTTCAACAAATATATTTGGATCATCAAGTGTCTGGTTAGGAAGGACACGACATGGTTGAGAAATATCATTTGACTAAGCGACATCAAATGATTTCATATTGTTATCATCTTCAATAAATTCACACATGTCACGACTTCTAGTAGTTGTCTTAATAACCTTCCACCATTCAGAATATTTATTATCAGGTGAACATGTATAGTAGACTTGTTGACATTGTTGCGCTAGTACAAAATCTTCATTTCCATATAGTTGAGAAGTATGCTTGATTTCAACCAAACCATTTGAACGATGCATTCTAATTCCTCTTCTTGTATCATATGAATTACATTTAAACATGAATACCTTGCACTTACTCCCTAGATATTTGTTTCAAGGCTAGGTTGTATAGCAATCCCTTTCCCATAAAAGAGTTTAAAAGATTTTTCACTAGTGGTTTGTGTGAATTATCATTGGAGGTCAAACACTTGGACAACTTATAATTTGCGACAACCTAGCCTTGAAACAAATATTCAAAACAAAAAAGAACATCAGATCTTTAGGTAATATTCACATAAACCCTAAAAAACTTTAGGTCTATCTAACGGGATTCTTAGGACTTTTGAAAATAATTTAAATTTATTATTTTCGCTACGTGTATGTGTTTTAAGAAACCCAACAATGCAAAGATACACTTACACCAAAAATCACATCGTATAATTTTCTCTTACAATACAAAAATATTATACCAGAACTTATCAATTTTTAGAAATGAGATAGATATCACTTTTTTTAAAAATAAAGTAATGTTGGAGTTATATTTTATAAAAATCTTTTAATAGAGTCATGTATATATATAATTTTGATATATATAAAATTATTAATTTATATATTAAATGGGATAAAATATGTTATCTTTAGGTTGTAATAATTTAATATATTCATTCCAAGTTCGATTATCCATTAAATATTAAAATATTATTTAATTAAAATTATTAATTTATCACATCTAAAACTAAAAAAAAATCTGAACACAATAAGCATAATTCCAATACATGACGCACACGTCAAGCGATCAAACCCTAGATTCCCAAAAATCGGACGGTCTAGATTCGTGCGTCAAACTTAAGCCACCTGAACCAGTTTGAATTTTGAAAACCTACATAGCTTCCATCCTCTACAAACACGTCACTCTTTGAATAAATATCCACCCTCCACGTAACGAAGCCCACGTTCACCAACGTTCCAGATCTTCCAATTCCCTGAACCTTACCGCACAAGATCTCCTTAAAACCTCTCTCTATAAAATCATTTTAAGAACAGCCTCTTTAATCTCTCTCTCTGTCTCTCGAGCTTCGCTATTTTGAAAAATTAACCCAAAATGGTGAGTGTTTATCGTTCATTTCTTTAATTAGATCTAATTGCGATCTCTAGTTATCTTATTGATTTGTTACTGATATTATTTATTGGGTTTTGGTTATTTTTAGGCTTTGCCGAATCAGCAAACTGTTGATTATCCAAGCTTCAAGCTTGTAATTGTTGGTGATGGTGGTACAGGTATAAATTTATCTTCGTCAAAGCTCTGTGCGGTTAAATCTTTCTCGGGTTTTTTTATCTGGTTTTTGTGTTTTGTGTTGATTTGTAGTGATTTTCTTTGGCATTTTGATTTTTCCTTCAAAAGGAAAGTTGGCTTTTTCATTAAAAGATTGAATTTTTCAGTTGTTTGCAATTTGGGGTTTTGATTTTCTCGATATAAAACATGGGTTTTAGTTTTTAGCTTCTGGGTATTTGATAACATGAAGAGAATGTTTGTTTGTGAAAATTGTTATTTTGGGGTTTTGATTTTTAATGTTCATTTGTTTTGGGTTCTGACTTGTGGCATCTGGGTGGTTTTGAATTGTAGGAAAGACCACATTCGTTAAGAGGCATCTTACCGGAGAGTTCGAGAAGAAATACGAGCGTAAGTTAATATGTATTTTGTTTGTTATTGTTTGAATAATCTTATGTTTTAGTTCTTTTTTGTTTATTGATTGGTTGATGTTTTTGTGATGAATATAGCAACTATTGGTGTGGAAGTGCACCCCTTGGATTTCTTCACTAACTGTGGCAAAATTAGATTCTATTGCTGGGATACAGCTGGTCAAGAGAAGTTTGGTGGTCTTCGAGATGGATACTAGTAAGTGATTTATTGTAAGATTTTATCTTTCTTGATATTCAATGTGAAATTTGATGTGCTGATTGCGAGATGTTATTTTATGGAAAACATGAAGAATGCAAAAAATGTTTTTGGATCAATTTCATTTATATGGGGGATTTGTCTACAAGATTACTGCTTGTGTTATATAGATTGTGAGATGTTATTTTATGAAAAACATGAAGAGTGCAAAGGTTGTTTGTGATCAATTTTATTTATATGGGGGATTTGTCTACAAGACTACTGCTTGTGTAATAGTTGTATAGTAGGTTTTAGGATCTTGGTTGTTAACAGATTCTGCGTGATGTCCTGGTCTCACTTTGTTGTTTTGTGAGCAATTGAATATCTGAATACATTTCTGTTTACAGCCGTTAGATTTTGGCTGTTTCTTGACTTAATTGATTATGTTAAATTCAAGTGTGATTAATGGACTAGTTTATATGCCTTGAAGGTGTATTCTGGATTTTAACAACCCTTATCTTTGGATGGTATACTTTTATATTTCCTGATCCTGAACCATATCCTACTGTAATTTTGTTTCTTGGTATCTTGGAGTCACTAACTGCTTTGCAATTGAATTTATGGTGCAGCATCCATGGTAATTGTGCTATCATCATGTTTGATGTCACTGCTCGGTTGACATACAAGAATGTCCCTACATGGCACAGGGATCTTTGCAGGTGTGTTGAGTTCTTTGTTCATGATCTATTAATTTCAATTCTTTTTGTCAAGCTGATTTATTTAAATACATTTGTATCACTTTCTGTTGCATAATCTTCAGGGTCTGTGAAAACATTCCAATTGTTCTTTGTGGAAACAAGGTGGATGTGAAGAACAGGCAGGTGAAGGCAAAGCAGGTTACGTTTCACAGGAAGAAGAACCTGCAATACTATGAGATTTCAGCTAAGAGCAATTATAATTTTGAGAAGCCATTCTTGTACCTTGCCAGAAAACTTGCTGGGTAAAGGATAATCTTTTCAATCAGAATGCTTTAACTCTTGCAATTTCTGTGGACCCCAAGCGATAGTTTTTTGAATTGGTTTGTGACTGCAGGGATCCTAACTTGCATTTTGTTGAGACTCCTGCCTTGGCTCCCCCAGAAGTGCCTATCGACCTTGTAGCCCAAGCACAGTAAGTGTTTTGTTTTGTTTAGATTAGCTATTCTTTGTTAGCCTGTTACTCTCTTTAGTCCATGGATCTTTACAAATCTGCATGCATATTCTGTGCGTTGTTTATACACACGCATACACAATTACACACAAAAGGGAGAAAAACAGAATTTCTCAAATTTAATGAAAATGAATCCATATAGCGCCGCAAGTGTACAAGAGGCTTGTTTGATTCTTTATCTTTAAACAGATGATATAGCAAACCATCCATGCTATTTTTCTGGTCTCTTTCTATTCTGTCATTTTGGTAGATACCACCAGTTTAGTTTTTAACATTTGTTCTTGATGCCTGTAATTTCCACAGGCATGAGGCTGAACTTGCTGCTGCTGCTAGTCAACCTCTTCCAGATGATGACGATGATGCATTTGAATAAAGAATAGAAGGGGCATTGTCATTGTTGGAGTGAGAGGCTTTGATTATATGGTTTCAAGGATATGGATTTATGTCCTTTGACTTGTATGAGTATAAATTGAATGGTTTCAGGTCTATGCCTGACCAGTTTGTGAGTTGCTCATTTCATCATTTTCCAGGGGGTGTCTAGCTTTGTGCATTCCATCCTCGTACCTACAGTTTTATACTGCTGATTGATGTCTGTAGGATGCTCTTAGTGTTGCTCTATATCCTGAATTTGCAAGCGTTGTGCTGATTAATGATTAAAATCACGGCCTTTTCGTCCACGCGATGTGATTACGCTGATTCCTTCTTGTCTAGTGTGAATTAAAACCTGACTTCACTTTCATTTTATAAACCAGGTAAAATCCAGAGGCTAATTGAGTGATTCGGATATTTGTGGCGCTAGTAAAATCCTAGTATGCCACTACATTTTATCTTTAATTCCTTGAATTTTCAGCCGCAGAGGATCTGTATGGAGACTGTACAATGGGTAAGGGCATTCCATTATAATTGAGGACCAATTGTGGCCAGTCTCGCTTGCTCCATCTATCAATAATTCTAATGATTAAACGAATCTCGAATGAATGTCACTTGGCACGCTTTGATTTGTTCTAGTGTTGCTATCGTGCTTTGTTTTTCAATTATATGTGATCTAATCTTAAACAAGAACAGGTCACGAGGCAGAGCTGAGCATGATCCTGCTATTTATTAAACCTGGTTCGGAGGCATGGCTTGATTATTAGACCTCCACATTAACTTGGCAAGAATTTGACTGGCTGCAACAGCACCACTAACTCGTAACAAATACTTCACGGAGCAACATTCGCCGTGGAGGTGGGTGGGCTCTCGACCTCTATAACGCTTTTCGAAAGATGAGGGAACTGTGTAAAGTGTGTTTGTGGAAACAAGAGAAAAACCAGTGCTTATAGATTACTAAACAAGACAAAACCTGCAAAGTAACATGGATATATTAAATGAAAAATTTGATAAAAATAATCATAATTTTAGATTTAATCATTGGATTGAAACTCATTTAATCTGGTTTTATAAACCTGATTTTATAGAAAGTCTGGCTGTAATCAACTGAAGTCTGAAAGGCTCACATTACATCTTAGAAAATGTTGTTTTTACCGTTTTAATTATTTTTCTATTTGTTTTTGGATTTTATTTATTTTTCTATTTAATTTTGATTTTTTGTAAGATCTTTTTTACCATTATAAAAACAATTGGTGTCTTAATTTTGAAGTAAGATTATGAATTATTATTGACTTTAGAAAATATTATAGTATCCTCTGCAATTTTCTCAATTATCTTTGAAACTCTGTCTATATCTTTTCTTTGTATCTACATCAAGGAATTTATTCAAAATATTCAAATTCCCATCAAAATCCAACAAAAGTTGGAATATTCAAGAGTTATAGATAGTCTAGTGTTTTTAAAATGTTTCTTTTTTAGAAATACATTGAAATAATTTTTTTTTATTTTTTAAAAATTTATTTTTAATATCAACACATTAAAAAATTTAAAAAATATAAAAAAATTAAAAAATTAAAAAATATATTTTTTTTTTCAAAATATTTTTGAAAGCAAGCCTTTAGTGGCTGGCCAGACATTATGGCAACATTTTGAAAGAATAAAAATGGTTAAAAAGGGGGATCCTGCACCAAAGAAAAGGTAATGGAGAAAAGGGCTGCTTCAACTGTTGAAGACAAAACGTGTATAAAACATAAATCAGCAACATTACCTCGACTTTTGTTGGAAAGCATAGGACGAATCCAAAACAACAGCATAGAGTGGAAACGCCTATGCTGTCCCAAGATGCTTAAGAATACTCGCCAGACAAAAATAAAATGTCAGCTAGCAAGAACACCACAACCGAGCTTGTGTATAAATGTCAACGTCCTCGCCGCCATCTTTCCTTGTTCCAAACCAAGCATTTGCAATCCTATGAAAATGGGTTCATTCTCCTGGAATCGTAGATTCCTCAAGCTGGTGCATCCTGGAGGCTTTGTTGAGATTCATAAGAATCCAATAACAGCTGCCGAGGTCATGAAAAAGTATCCAAGACATTTCGTTACGAGACCTGATGTGTTCAGATTTCCATGGATAATGATTTGTCCTGAGTCCATTTTGAAGCCCGGAAATGTCTTCTTCATTGTTCCGTACCATACCGTGTATGGATTGTTACAAACCTCTCTAATGCAGCAACAAGATCATTTTCTTCCATGTTACGACGAAATTTGTCCAGCATGGGCTGAACAAGAAGTTAGGTGGGAAAAATCTGATGGATTAATTCAATTTCCTCAAGAAGGGAACTCCTTAGAGTCTTCGGTTGTGATAAGACAAGACTTCCATCTACTCGCGGAGAAACAATCTCCTCCAGCATCCCAAGAACGAGCTAAAGTAGATTGCAAGTTTGAAGATGAATATGCTATTTTCCCAAAGGATTTAGATGACTCAAATATTAAGCAATTCCTTGAACAATGCCCTGACGGTCAATCATTAGGCAAGGCTCACTTCGAGGTGAAGACACAGCAGCATTTTGACGATTCTCCAAAGAAACTTCGCTCACCCAAGCATCGTCCAGTAGTCTGCGATTACAGAAATCGCCGAAACAAGTCAAGCTCTTCATTTCCATCACAAAGCACTTTGAGTGATGCTGAATTAGTTGTTCCACTATCAAGAGATGATGATGGAGCTTTAAATTGTAGCAGTTCTCAGGAGGAGAAGAGATTGAAATCTTGTTTGAAAAAGAACAACTTCACTAAAGCCCGTAATTTCAGAGTAGTGAGATTTGATCTTCTAGATGAGGATGAGAAAAAGTTGAGACCAAAAGGTCCGAGTTTCAATCAATGTAGCATGTTTAGCTTTCTTTTCCTTTTTTTTTTGTCAAAAATTGATGAAAGAATTCTTAGTAGAAAAGCAGCAACACAAGTCTATGTATACAAACTCTTAAGGCATCCCTTTCATTGAAACAGTTTACAAGCAGAGAGGACACTGGATCCTACAGGGTTGGAAGCTTTCTAGAGTTGAACAATTATGGGGTGGTTTCTATCTTGTTTTTGTTATTGACTGAAGGAGGCGTCTGTAAAATCTAGAATGGTTTTGGTAGCTAATGTAATCACACGCTAGGGAATATGCTTGGAGGCAGTGTTCTTCATGTATTCATCGTTTTAGCTGAGATTCTCAGGAGGAAGATTTTAATCTCTTGCGAAATGCGTGGCACACAAATCCTTCGTGCCCGTGTGATCCTTCTTGTATTGCTGGTATCATACTCTGGTCTGCCTATCTTTGTCTATTGAGTTCGTGTTGCTTTTTTTTCAGATTTCATTTTGCAGTTAGTTTACTGTTTCCTGCTCTGTGATAGTTGAAGAGGGCACATAGTTTTGTGATGGAATCTAATGAGCTGCCGGATGATTTGTGCTTTTTGGCGGGTTTTGCAACAATCCATGATTGTCTTCACCCTTCTGCTTCCTTTTTCAACATGCCTTTCTTAGGTTATGTGGTGTTTCAGCCATCACTTGTCAGCCTCTTGTAAAACCAACTTTAATAACAAGATTTCCTGATCACTTTCACCAAAAAAGAAGCAGCAGCAATCCCATGCCTTGGAAGAGATCTGTCTAATTTATTCTGAGTTAGTTCTACGCAAGAAGTTGTTCACAACCAACGGTGAATCTGATATGGAGATGCTGTCTTCAACTCTGGATAATTTAGAAATCTGTCAAAAATTAATGAGCTTGAGGTGTAATTCAGAATGAAAACCAAAAGTCATCCGCTACGATGGATCAAGTTTCTACAAATTCTTGCTGGCTATGGTAAATAACGAAATATATTGATTTAGACTGTTGCGCAGTTGTCATTGCCATTAATTCTTTCAACTACTAAGGTTATCTGCGTAAAAAGGATTCAGCGTCACTACTAAGGTTATCTGCATCAGTACTACTAGCTGCTACATTATGACCAAACAGTTTGCAAAACTACAACTACCAACAGATCAGACTGCATAAGCATTTACAATTGGAACAAATCACGAATCACAATGGGAAATAATCTAACCACAGCCGGTGATAATAGGTTTCAAATACAGCAAGCTTAATGAGGCCAATTTCGAGTGCTCCTGTCTCCACAATGGAGTAAGGGATTTCATGTCATCACTTCAATCGACGTTCATCTTTTAGTATGACTCTGATCAGCTGGCTCAGCATCAGGCATGATAAATGGACTCATAATCAAACTTTGAACTTCTCACCAAAGCCCCAACAGCAACTTCAATGGACTCAGAATAATGATTGGAAATCTGGCAACAGAAAGACTCCAAGCTGTAACTAACGCATCCATATTAGAGGGGAATCTATACTCTGATCAGCTGGCACAGTATCAGACATGATAAATGAACTTGTAAACAAACTTTGAACTTCTCACCAAAGCCCCAACAGCAACTCCAATGGGGATGCTGCCTCAGAATATTGATTAGAAATCTGGCCACAGTGAGACTACAAGCTGTAACTAATGCGTCCATATTAGAGGGCAATCTATTTGAGATGAAAAAATTAGAAGTTAATCATTACTTCGGATCAAATTCATACGAAAATCAATGCTTGATGAAGTTCTAACATTGTTACTTTCTAGATATCATTCAAAATCTGAATACTTGGGAACCTGCCAAATAAATCCATATACTATATAAAACATCAGTACTTACCATCTGGTGATGTGCTGTCAAAGTAATCAAGAGTATAATTTTGGGAAATAAACTTATCCTTCAATGAATGTTTCAGGATGCTTCTTCAGGGAATCAAACCCTATTGTTGTTCCACGGCCTACATTGCTGCTCGGTCTCCAGAACAGCCCAACAGACTGTCACTATTCCAGCATACATTGCCATTTCAACCAAATATTGAAACCCATGTCTAGGACCCCAACAATTCAAATAGCAAGAATTCATTAGACCCTCCTTTCCCATGGACATTATGACTTGCATATTTACTGATTTGACGGCTGATCAATCAGCAAGTAGATTTGTACTTCTTACACAAAACTACCAGCAGCCAACTGAGTACTCCACTCCAATTCTAACAGTACTACATTATAAAACATAAACTGCCAAAAGAAAACCAGAAGGGATCCATATTTTGAAGGAAACTTGGGTATTAAATCAAATTAGCAGTTAACGACATTGTAATCAGTAAGAGAACATGCGTTTGTACCCAAAAAAGAAGGGCAAGATAAATCTTGTGCATGATTCAATCTTGGAGTTAAGATGACCTCCTCATGGCAGCCATATCAGAGTTCTGCTTTTAATTCATCCAGTACTCTGCACATGATCCCAGCACACCTGAAACGAACTATGGTATGAGTATCAGAGGAAATAATAATGATGTCAGTATCCAGCCACTAATTGGCATAATTGAAAAGAACTAGATGCAAACATTGCCCCCAACTCGTTGAGCCAGAAAAATGATGGTGAACCACAGGTCCCCAGCATCATCTTTAGACCTTTGGAAGCAAAATTCGCATGCCTCCAACTGTGGCCCTGGAAAATGCAGGGATTCATCAATAACAACCTCAAAACTGTATGAAAGAAAGTTGAGAAGCAATAGGCATGAGTTCCATTGGCAAGAAGACATAAATAATATTGATGTGGGTTTCACACTCCATGACAACCAAATCTTCCAATTTCCATTCGATACAACATTTAATCATCTTGTCATGCATGCTAAATGAACAGGCTCCCTTTACTCGCATGCCAAACACCAGATGAAGAAGCGCAATTTTTCACAGATCAGATGTGAAATAGAGTAAGCACCCTCAACAATATTTACCAAACCAGAAATCATAAATACATGCAAAATTAAAGATACTATATGAACTGCATTTTTGGTAGCTGCCACATCATTCTGGCATAGTGTGACTGATGAAACATCCAAAGAACAGTTACAAGTTCCTTAAAGCAAAACAAAGGATAAAGAGAGGATGGGAAAATGGAGAAAAAGGAGCATAGAATCGTAGAGAAGCATACAACAAATTAATGGGCCTGGAAAGGTTATAATATAATAAGAATCCAAATTACAAATTTTCACCAGCTCATCACCTAGATTGAAGAGTTATTATAAAGCTACAAAATGTAACAATTTCATCTTGCTTACAATGATGTGAGGTCATGAAAACCAAAAGAAAACCTGTTGCTAGAAGAGAAAAAACCTTAAAACAAGAAAATGGAGAGGAAACATTAACAAATATGAATGCTTGTTCCAGCAGAAATTAAGTTCCTTAGCTCCATCAGATGTTCATCGTTTGAAATGTTAAGTGAGATACGGAGATTTGTCAACAATGCTTCTTGTTCCCAACTTAAGGGCCCGGAAGCATAAAACACGCCTAGAGTGCAACGATAAGCATGCAACTCTAAACTATGGATTCTTACTGTAACATCCTCTCCTAAGGGGAGGGAACAATTTTCTTCCTTGTCTCCATGGCCATAAAAAGATTCAGCATCACTACTAAGGGTATCTGCATCAGGACTATTCCCAGCTACAACACAATTAAACAGTCTGTCTGGACTATCACTATTAACACTACAACTACCAACGGAGCATGCATCACTATCAGAATCATTAGATTCTGAGCTTCTTCCACAAAAAGAATTGACAAAATTATTTGGTGTTCGCCTCTCCATTTCACAAGATCCAATTGTTTGATTGTTAGAGGAACCATGCATGTATATTTCACCCAGACACTCTCGTGGGTAAGCAACAGCATCTACCTTTGTCAGGAATGAGGATGGGTACCCTGATATCACTCGCCGGCCCTCACTCTGTTTCTCAATCGCTCTCATTTTGTCAACTTTTTCATTACATGATTCAAAGTGAGTTGCCCAAAATGGGGATGCCCTCTTGGATGTTCTAGCTGACATAGCACAAGACTCCTGGAAACCAAAGTTGTGCTCAATAGCTAAACAAGTTTCTCTTGCTTGCACTTTCCTCTTCTTACTGGCTTGCTGCATTAGAGACCTCTTCTTCTGATAACAACTGAAAACTGATGGTTTATTCAACTTCTCATTTTCAAAACTGCCAGAACCCTGGAAACAGTAGCCAACAAATAATTATTAGTCAACACATGCAGCACATGGGAAGTGAATATTCATAATTGGCTTGACAGAAGTCCGACCAAGCAAATGAAGCAAACTATGTTAGCCAGGCTAACGAACCACGTACATAAAGACAACAAACACAAATATGGAAACCAATAACTATTAACCAAAAAAACAGTAGAGAAGAATGGAATATATCTTACCTTTCCAATTTCAACCCATCTGCCATCTTGCCATAATTGGCGCATCCTAATGTTAACTTTGTCAACTCGAAGTTCTGTTGAAGACCCGATTAGCCTAACCAAGCAACGATTTCTCCTCATGACCTTCATAACTGCTGCAGTTTTCCAACAAAGATTATTGAACACCTCCACCAAATCACCAACAGCCCAACCATCTGAAACATCCGCAGGTGGAGGGCAGGGCCTAATTACCTCTCTTGACACACTCTCCACATCATCCTCATTACTCAAACCCCACAAACCATCATACCTAACCCAATAAGTTTGTCCATTCCCCGAGATAATCTCACCACACCGCCATGCACATGACGACAAGTGTGTTTTTCTTAACACCTCCACTCTACTTCCTTTCTTGAACTTCATGATATCCCCAAATTCGCCGATGTCTGAAACAAGAAGGAACTTAAGTTTGAATAATCAGAAACCACTTCAACAACATTTAACATTGCAGAAACTTCTATGTCTCCAAGCATAAAAAAAATCCGAGCCGGAAATAAATATTTTTAATCAAAACAAATATAGCCTAAAAACAGAAACAAATCATATATGTATATCAACAAACTGTTACTGTATTAACATAAACCAAAATATCATTACTCAGTGAGATGTAATAAGTAATAATAATCACAATTAATCCCCAGGTTTAGACAGTTAAAAACTTGATCTTTCTCTAAAGAAACTCTACAATTCTGCTAAAAACACAAACTTTAGTAACCTAAAAACAATAACAAGTCAAACCCATCAAGAAAAAACCCTGAAAAACAGAGATTTCTTTATGCAATCACCTTCCAGGAAATTAAACACAAAATAGCAAAATACACATCAAACATTAATAAAAAAATATCCGAATTGATCAAAATTACATGAGAAAAAAATCAAATTAAATCGAATTAACATAGAATACAGTGAACTGGGAAAGATAAAAAAATTAAAAATCTCATTAGTTCAATGAGAACATAAATTTATTTTAATCATGTATAAATTGAAAAAAAAAATTTAAGAAGGATAAAAAAAAAATTCACTAACCTTGCATTGATAACCCGTGAAAAGCTCGATCATAGAGAGAT
>Ga0307517_10002878_pt1 | contig 27285 bp, 24 predicted proteins | sample 23_EM_MG_FD_194515 | JGI IMG/M metagenome (GOLD analysis project Ga0307517, IMG submission 194515) | Populus trichocarpa ectomycorrhiza microbial communities from riparian zone in the Pacific Northwest, United States - 23_EM | ecosystem: Host-associated > Plants > Roots > Unclassified | place... | reverse complement strand
ATTTTGGTTAATTTTTTTCTGCGTTAATAAATCTGTTGTTCTGTGTAGTGTGTATTCTGTGATTAGTGTAGGGATGATTTTTATTTGTGCATTCTATATATTCTGTATGATTCTGTTTATGTGTGTTTTGTGTAGTGTGTAGTGTGTATTCTGGGTAAAGCCCCGCATTGCCATTCATTCATTTATGTGTAATGTGATTCTGTGTCCTATATTTAGTCATTAATTTCGTCACTAATTACGTGAATAATTATGATTAACATAATGGATATTTAAAATTTTGTCACTAGTCGTTGATTTTTTCTGATTATCATTGGGAAACTAATTAATGACTAAATATAGGATTCGTAACAGAACCAGTGGAGACAGAATTACCAGGAGATTAATATTTGATTGCTGGGTAGACTCAGGCTTGACAATGAACTTATTGTTATAAAAATCTGTTGTTATTTCCCGAAATGACTAGGAATCTGTTGCTTTTATAATATAGGATGTAAATTTGTTCATATTGCATCTCGAAATAGACTGTTAATCAGAATTTCAAGGACAATTTGATGGTGTGAAATGTGAATTTGAGACTTGGGCTTTGCAGATGGCAATGAACTTGGGCTTGGCAGATGGCAATGAACTTAGGCTTGGCAGATGTTTTGGCTGATATTACTTTTCATTTTGTTTTTTGTTTTTGCCTGACATTTAAGTTTCTATTAGTTTGATAGTTTTTTTGAATTTTAGTACATTTAAGTCTATTATAAATTATGGGTTTTTAACATGTCAGAAGCTTGATAAATTCCAACTGATATTAGAAGCTTGATAAATGATCTTGAAACCTACGAAAACCTTGAGTCAGGTAAAAAAAATTTAGAAACTTGCACCTTTTATTTTGTAATTTATTAATTAAATTGTTTGCAATCATCTAATATGTCTAATTTTTTATTTTGTAGAATTTGGTGGAAAGTTACATGTAGCATTGGATGATAATTAGTTCGGAAGTTATTTTGATGGTAAAATACTACTTTTTATTTTTACATATTTTAATTTATTTTGTCATGTTATAATTTTTTATCTTGATTTCCAGGTTTTGATGTCAATGGTTTACGGAATCAAAGTGCAATGTTCTTGTCATCTTGATGTGCTTTTTTATTGGAATGATGTGCACAATGAAGATTTATATGTTTTGCATGAAGTGTTTTATTTTTTATGGCAATGTTATTTGTTGTTTTTTTTTAAGCCCTTTTGAAGGCAATGCTTTGTAATTTAAATTTTAATTTGGTGTGTGTTTTATTTAAACTTTGATGCAGGAGAGGAGTCCAAAACACAAATATTAGAAAGACTTGCAACATATTAAACACAATATTAGCACTAATAATTTAATATAAATGAATATTTAGTGAAAAAAAATATTAAATATATTATAGAATTTTGTAATAGAATTAGATAATATTTACATTAATTACAAGCTCATTAGAAAACCCGTTAGAAAGCCCAAAAAGTCTAAAAAAGCCCAAAAAAACAATAATACAGGTTTTCCGGTTTTTCTATTAAAAAAACCGAACCGAACCGAAACCGGTCGGTTTGAACCGGTTCCGGTTTGAATTTTTCAGCTTTTTAAATTTTGATTTTGGTTAGTTTTTTTAGATAAAAACCGAACCGCACAGAATTTGCTTTCACCCCTAATGCATATTTTAATAAAATATGATTAGTTGCATCTGTATATGATTTAATTTGATATTTCTCGTGAAACTCGTACGACTACCTGACATTAAATTAATGTGTGGATAATTAAAAAAAATAACAATAAAACACAGATGAGAGGTGAGATAGAATATAAATTTGTGAATGTGTTGTTCAACGCGTGTGCTGTGTAGTCTGTCTTGACATGCTCTAGAGTAATCCATCCACGGTATTGTTGAAGTTTGATAGTTCAGTTTGCTTGAGGATGAGATTTTTGGTGTGTAGATAGTCGATAATCATTTAATCATGTAAATATTTTTTTTATTTGGGGTTCAGAAGTTTAATGGATGGTGATAGAAAGCCACCTTTAAGACAATTATTTCTAATTGGTTTGAGAATTTCTCGATAATAAAATCAATTATATTTAGTAAAAAGTTGCAATAGATAAAATTCTAGGTTATAAGAGTGTTTTTTTATATATATAAATACTACATGAATTTAAGCATTAATACTTGTAAATATAAATTGTGAATTATTTACCTAGATAATTCGGTGATATACACAGTCTTCTGTACAGGCTGTTTAAAGTAGATAGTTAGAGTGTCATTTTCTTATAATAATATTGACAATAAGTGGATATCTCTTGTACAATATTAATAAGTAATGAATATTTCTCATGCAATAATAATGTCTTGTGAAAATATGGTGGACAATTTGAAAACCTCTATACATCTAGGATGTAAAGAGATAATTATTCATGAATTTTAACATTTCATATAAGAAGTTATAAAAATAAACAAACAATGTCTCATAACCCAACATAAAACCTATAATGATCGTCAATTTCATACTTATTTGGAATTTGAATGATACAAAGCATAAGGGGTGGTGGGCATGACAAACTGTCATGCCTATATATATTTGGCATCGGCGTGTAATTGAACCCAAATATATTAGATTTGACAACTCGCTTAACCTATATATATTCGAGTTTGGCAAGTAGCTCAATCCAAGGATGTTGGATATGGCAACTCACTAGACCCATGCATGCCTAGACTCGATACATAGCTGAACCTAATGATGTTTAGTGTAGCAGTTAGCCTGACCTACATGTACTTGGACTCAACACGTGGTTGCACTCAATAATTTTGAGTTTGACAACTCGCACATATCAACATATACTTGGAGTCAACGCATGACTGAATCTAAATATAACGAGTCTGACAACTCACCAATCTCATTTCTATCTAAGCTCAACATGCAACCAAACCAAAAGATATCAAATCTGACAAATCACCATACCATGTATACACGAGTTAAGTGTGGAGCTAAACACGATGATATTATTTGAAAGCAAGCTACATCCATATAATCCGGACTTTATGTTATGCATGTTATTACTTTGTTTTTTTATCCTTTTAAATATAAAACTACACAATAAATAAAAGATATAAATATGCGAGTCCACTGGTATGTGATTTGAAATTGATTTTTCACCTTGAAAACATGTGTCACAATATAGCATGTAAGAAAATAATAAAGAAAAGCTTCATACCCACTCTTATAGAAAGACATAGCATGTCTTTTAACATGTTGATTGATGGGTTTTTTTTTTCTATTTTATTTATCTCCACACACGGTTCAACTACAATAATCATAATATAAGCTTTGAATATAGATAATTTATATCCTCGATGCTCATTCAATTTAAATAGAGCTTCACAATACATATATTGCTAGCTCTAACAAGACCATGATGGCATCTATCTAGCTAGCTTCTTTACAGTAACCACGTGAACAAGTGTAGCATTCAGGTTCAAGATACCCTGCAAAAGTATTTTTTGTTTGATAGTGTATTAATATTTTTTTTTGTATATTAATATAATAAAATGATATAAAAATATTTTTTAAAAATATTAATTTAATATTTTTTAAAATTAAACATGTTTTTTAAATGCATGTAAAAAACATGAATTCTCGCAATCCCAATCACCATAGCGAACGCGTGTTATGATATCGGTGACCAGTTTAATGATTTTCTTAATGATCTATTCTAGCAACTCTACGACAATCGTCAATTAGTATTTCGGGCTTTCCATGTATCGCGGGTAAAAATCAATTCATGTTAAGTAGAAAGAAAAAGAAACGACACCGTTCAAGACTATGACTACACCCCCTCCATGCCCATCTTCTCCATTTAAGCACGAGACAGAGAAAATAATCATTATTAACAGCTCTACTTCCAACGCCACCGGTCTCGTGCAACAACTCTGAACCCTAATTTCATGTTCCTGTCTCTACATTACTGGTAATTTCCTCCTTTCAAAGTGCTATGATTTTTTTTTTGAATTTTATCGACTGGTTTGTGTATTTTTTTCTTCTTCTTTGTACTCTAGGAATATAAATTGAATCAAGTTAAAAGCAACAGACTTCTTCTCCTTCCTCTTCTTCTTCACCCCCTTGTCTTGGCTTCAAAATCAACTGGGCAGGAATTTTTTGGATGGGTTTTGATCGTTATCACTAGCTTCTTCCATAGTTGTAGGGATGAGTGCTTCTCTGCTTCCTAAACACGTGGCAGCTGTTTTGAAGCAGCAAAAGGATCCTCTCAAAGCCCTTGAAATGTTCAACAAAGTTAAAAGAGAAGATGGGTTCAAGCACAGTTTGTTAACTTACAAATGCATTATCCAAAAACTTGGGTTTCACGGGAATTTCGTGGCCATGGAGAACGTGCTTGCGGAGACGAGGATGGATATCGATAATAGTTTGCTCGAAGGAGTGTATATTGGAGCTATGAAAAGTTATGGAAGGAAAGGGAAGGTTCAAGAGGCTGTTGATGTGTTTGAAAGAATGGATTTTTATAACTGTGAGCCATCTGTTTTATCCTATAATGCAATTATGAATATATTGGTGGAATCTGGGTACTTCAAGCAAGCTCATAAAGTGTTTTTGAGAATGAAGAATGTGGGGATTGTTCCTGATGTTTATACATTCACTATTAGGATCAAGTCGTTCTGTAGGACGAAAAGGCCTCACTCTGCTTTAAGGCTTCTTAATAACATGGTTTCTCAAGGGTGTCAGCTTAATGCAGTTGCCTATTGTACTGTTGTTGCTGGGTTTTATGAAGAGAATTACCGAGTTGAGGCATATGAATTGTTTAATGATATGCTCAGGATAGGTATTTTCCCTGATGTTTCTACTTTCAACAAGCTTTTACACACTCTTTGTAAGAAGGGGGAGGTCCAAGAAAGTGAAAGACTTCTCAACAAGGTGCTGAAGAAGGGTATGTGCTCAAATTTGTTTACATTTAATATTTTCATCCAAGGGCTTTGCAGAAAGGGTATGCTTAGTGGGGCTATGAGTATGTTGGATAGTGTTATTAGAGAAGGCCTAACTCCTGATGTGGTCACGTATAACACGTTAATTTGTGGATTGTGTAAAAACTCTAACGTAGTAGAAGCTGAGAAGTATCTGCACAAACTGGTGAATGGTGGTTTAGAGCCCGATGGTTTCACTTACAACACTTTAATTGATGGATATTGCAAAATGGGTATGCTACAAAATGCTGAGAAGATTCTTCAAGGGGCAATTTGCAAGGGATTTGTGCCTGATGAGTTCACATATTGCTCCCTAATTAACGGGTTATGCCAGAATGATGAAATTGACCGTGCCCTGGCTCTTTTCAACGCGGCATTGGGAAAAGGATTGAAGCCTACTGTCATCCTATACAACATGCTAATTAAAGGGTTGTGTCAGGAAGGACTTATCTTGCAAGCCTTGCAGATGATGAATGAGATGTCAGAAAATGGCTGCAGCTCTGATATATGGACTTATAATTTAGTTATAAATGGATTGTGCAAGATGGGTTGTGTCTCCGATGCCAATAACCTAATGAATGATGCTATCGCCAAAGGATATGTTCCTGATGTTTTTACATTTAATACGTTGATTGATGGCTACTGTAAACAGTTGAAAATGGAAACAACAATTCAGATTCTGAATAAAATGTGGAGCCATGGTGTTACTCCTGATGTGATCACATATAACTCTGTGTTGAATGGCCTCTCCAAGGCCGTAAAGAATGAAGATTTGATGGAAACTTTCGAAACGATGGTGGAGAAAGGGTGTGTCCCTAACAAAATCACATACAATATACTTACTGAGAGCCTCTGTAAAGCTGGGAAAGTAAATGAGGCTTTGGACTTGGTTGATGAAATACTAAACAAAGGCATTACACCAGATACTGTTAGTTTTGCTACAATCATCAGTGGGTTTGCCAATAATGGGGACCTGAAAGGAGCTTACCAGCTCTTTAGAAGAATGGGAGAACAATATAAGGTCTCACATACAACAGCAACGTATAACATAATGATCAATGCTTTTGCTGAGAAGCTAGATCTTCATATGGGGGAAAAACTTTTTCTTGAGATGGGTGCTGGAGGCTGCGCCCCAGACACGTACACTTATCGTGTCATGATCGATGGCTTTTGCATAACAGGAAACACTGATTCTGGATACAAGTTTCTACTGGAAATGATTGAGAAAGGGTTCATTCCATCACTGACAACGTTTGGGCGAGTAATAAATTGCCTTTGCGTGCAGCACAGAGTTCACGAGGCAGTTGATATTATCCATTTTATGGTGCACAATGGTATTGTCCCTGAGGTTGTGAATAGCATATCAGAGGCTGATAAGAAGGTGGTTGCAGCGCCTAAAATAGTTGTGGAAGATTTGTTGAAGAGAAGTTGTATAACTTACTATGCTTATGAACTTCTGTATGATGGTATTAGAGATAAAAAGACCCAAAAGCAAAAACTTCCAAATAGGCACTAACGTGGTGCAGGAAGGCATTCATGTATGTTGACAGAATTTCTTCACTGGAAGTGGAAATGTGAAAGAAGTTATTTCAACAACAACAAAGAAGAGGTTCTGCTGGCTCAACTTCTCTCTGCTTTGAAAATGAAAAAAAAATATTTTGTATCGTTACCTCCATCCCAGCAATGTAATTTTATCATTATTATGCATTTCTGAGGCAGGCTGGGCTAATTGAAAAACTCAAAACAAGTTTCTGGTTGCTTGTTTGTTGCTGGCTGGCAGCATTATAATTTCTGAACTATAGAAGGATCTTCACCCTAAAACTAGACAGAGGCTGCCTTTCAGTCCTGAAAACTGCATGTACAATATTCGATGATATGACACAGGTGAAATTTTCAATTTTTTATTACAATTCTCGATTCCTTAATCATGTACTGCATGTGAGAGAGCCACTTTTCTTCATTTCCCTTGCAGCCAAACAGAGCTGTGAAACCTAATTTATAGTAGATTCAAGTTTTCTCAACTCCTGGCTACTATGGTTTCTCTCAAAAGCAGGTTCTCCCACTGGATTTTCCAACAATTCACTTGATTGTGTTTCATTGATTTAGCTATTTTATTTCTACTTCCTATTCAGGTAAATTTGATTTAGAGGAAAACTTTAAATTTTAGTTTAAAATGTCAGTGAATAAAACATCTCTTTCAAATTTCAATGGCAGTCCTAGGTCTCTGTTTGGCTACTGAGAAAATTCAATGTGACAGAAATTGTTTGATTTTGATTTCAATCAGCACTTGAGAATTGTTGGTTCAGAAAAATGGGATGTGCTAACTCTCACTTAGATTCACTCACTTCGCTCGAGAAACTTCATTTATGATTAAGTAGCTTGTGCATCCTGATTTCTCTGATTTTAAATCTGATTGCATTGAAATGGAAACAAAATTGTAAGAGCCACATGATTTTATCTTGCATCTAATAGATATCAATATTGCTCGTCAACTTTGCAGAGCTATGCAGGGAACCTTGAAAGACAAAAAAAAAAAAAAGTCCTTGAGTTTTTCTATTCATATGGCATTAGGTACTTGACAAAATTTCAGTGACAGTATTGCACCTCATGAAACCCTGATGTCACTATGCTTGCGAAATTTGTTCATGGAGGAGAGTTTTATAGCCCTGTGACCTCATAGTGTTCATAGATACTTGCACTGCTTAGTGTTGCAGTTACTTTTGTTGTCATTTTATATGAATCTGTGAAGAATGTTGAGCTCTGTCTTATTTTTGTTTCAGAAATCTGAAATTCGCAATTTTGTTTGTTAATTGATTAATTAGTTTTCTGCCTTCTGCTATACACGTTCAGAAATGTAGAAACTTGAAAATTTAATTGATTGACTCTCAATTTTTTCAATCCAAAGCCACCTAGGTTTGAGCATCGGACGGTACTGGTGAAAGGGCTTGGTTGTGACCCTGATAGTGCTAATGGAGGTGCTAAGGACATGGGTAGAGGCCGTGGAATAGGTGGTTCAAGTGGAAAGATTGGTTGAAGCAGAGGTGAGCCTTAAAATTGGAAATATGAAAAAGAAAAAAACAGTGGATATTTATCATGCTACAGTCATTTTTGCAAATGGATATATTATGGGCCGGCATAGCTGTGTTTTTTTTTTAAATTATTTTTTTTGCTTTATTTTTATATTTTTAAATTGTTTTAATGTGCTATGTTAAAAATAAAATTTTAAATTTAAATAAAAAATATTTTAAAAAATAATCACCAACACAGTAACGAGCACTAGCCATGTTCCCACCAGTTTCCAGATGCTGATGTCTAAAGTAAAAATATCTTCATACAAACCACCACTATTTTTTCTGGTCTCACGACTGATTGGTGCTACGGTCTTGTTGGTCAGCGTTTGCATCAAATTCCAGGGAGCTTAATTCGAACTAACGCCAACATTTTGCTTTCTGGTGACAGGTGCAAGGTGATGGTACCCAGCTGGTTGGATTAAAGGAGGCCTATTTTGCTTTTCGTGGGGAGGCCTGATTGCCCTTTTGAACCAGCTGCCTCCTCCTATAAACCAGTTTCGAGCAGCAGCATCCAGCATGAGATATTCTGATAATTTGAACTTTCTTAGCAGAGAATTATTTCTGTTTAAATTCCTATATAGGTTGCAATGTCAGGGAATTATTATCAGAATTCAGAAACATATTGCTATCTTATCTAGTATTTTCCCCTTTTTTGTGGGGCTGAAACGTTTTAGATGCATTTTCTTCTTATTTTGATAATTAGATCCATTCGGAATGTTAAGCTACTTTTGAGAAAAATAAATTAATACTATTAAATTAAAAAACAAAAAAAATAAATTGGGATAATCTATTTATTTCATAGATATAAGACTTGATAAAGATGCAAGGGTTGATTCACAGGATATCTTTTAGATTTTTTAAAATTATATTTTTTTAAAATGTCATTTTATTTAAATAAATATTTTTTTTAAAAAACTGAATCGATGTGGTCTCCATTCAATTTAAACTTTGAGTCACCAGATTAATTTTGGATCAAGTTTGTGCCCATTGCTTCCAAGGTATTTTTGTCCGACGCCTTTTTCAGCAAATTGAATACTGAAGTTTTATTAATTTTTCTCGCAGTGAAAATTGACATCACCTTCCATCCTCCACCTTCTCCTTCCTTCCCCCTCTCCTGATTTCCCTTCCTTTCCCTCTCCCCCTCTTCTTCTAAAGCCAGACTCAATGGCCCTTGACATAAAAACCTTCGAAACCATAATCCCCTCTCGTTTCCTCTCTTTCACAATACCCAACCCCGTACTCCCAACTCGCCTCCTCCGAGTTGCGGTCCTCGACTCCCCAATCCAACCCACCGAGTCTCCTCAAGTCGCAGCTCTCTTTGTCCCTCAAACCCGTGAACCAGACTGGATTTTCTCAACCGAGTCAGGTCACCTCCAGCTCCTCTTATCCTCTCCTGGAATCTCACGGCTCATATTGATCGGCAACAATCGAATCAACGGCCCTGATTCATCTCCATTGACTTACCACAAAAGGGAGGATGCCCAGTATGTAAAAAGTCTTGAAAATAGTTTAAAGCCTTTGTTTTTTGCTTTATCTCCTAAAGTTAGCGTTAAAGATGGGATTTTTGATGTGCCTATTTTGGATTATGAAGATAATTTGATTTGTAGTGTGGTTTTAGAGAGACGTGCTGGTATTTTTGTTAGTGAAATGCTTGTTGAGGATATTGAGATTGAGAGTGATAGTGAATTGAGAGAGTTTAGGAGGAGATTGAGGTTCAAAAGAATGCCAAATTTGGTTCAAACAGAGATTCGAATCGTGCCTCAGAAGGTTTTTGAGTTAGATCGTGTTAAGATTGGTGGAGAAGTGAAGTTTAGGCCTGACACTAAGGTTCTGGTGCATTCATATTTGATACCGATGGTAGCTAGTCTCTCTTTGATTGGTTCTTGTATCGAGGATCGGTTTCGAAAAGGGTTAAAGCCTAAAGCTTTGTGTTTAGGTGTAGGTGGTGGAGCTTTACTTAGTTTTCTGAGAACTCAATTGGGGTTTGAAGTTTTTGGTGTGGAAATGGATGAGGAGGTTTTGAGCGTTGCGAGGCAGTATTTTGGGCTGGAAGAAATTCAGGTTTGTGTTGGGGATGCTATAGAATATGTAGAGAAGCTTGCGAGTAAAGATAGGGTGCTGGATTTGGTTTCAGGTGAAGATAACGGTGATTGTTATTTAAATCATGCAAATGTTTTTGATGCCAAGTTTGATGTCATTATGGTTGATTTAGATTCTTGTGATGCTAGAAATGGTGTCATTGCTCCGCCATTGGAATTTGTTAAGAAGCACATTCTTCTGGCTGCTAGGTCTGTTCTTAGTGATTTTGGGATTTTTGTCATGAATGTGATTCCTCCGACTAGATTGTTCTATGATACATTGATACATGAGTTTCAGGAGATTTTTCATGAGCTGTATGAAATTGATGTTGGAAATGGAGAGAATTTTGTTCTTATTGCTAAAGTCTCGCCTGTTTCATCACCACTTAGTGAATGTGAGAATAGTTTTCTTCAGAAACTGAGGATAGCGATCTTGGGAAGATACTTGGATTCCATAAGGAAAATTTAAGGCCTGGTGGTTTATAGAGGACCAAAAATGTGGTTTTTCTGATGATATTGTTTTAACTTGAATTCGGATCATACCAGGAAACTCTCAGAATTTCTCGAAAGAGCGTCATCTTGTGGCAAGCTTCAGAAGAAGTTTTTGTGTTCCAATATTTCTCTAATTGGATCTTGTTTGTAAGTACCTTTTCTCACATCTCTTTCACTGTTATTTCTCGAGTTCTAGGTTTTTGAAAAATGACTGTCTTTTTCCATGTAGCAGACTTGACAATTGCAGCTTTTGTTAAGTGCATGGATAGCTCATCTGTAGAGGACACGTTCCTTGGATTTACGAGGGACTATAGAACTCTGTGCACGAAGGCATTTATTTGCTATGTTTTTCTTGTTGGCATTATTGTTTTTCCATTGTGTTGTGTTGGCAGCATAAAGGAGAGAGGTTAATTCCACGTAGTAAATGAAGAAATGTCACAAGCTAGCTGATGCACACTGGTGCTAAAACTGTGTATCAAATTATGACTTGTATTCCCAGTGAAACTCCCTGTCAAAAACAGAAAATGACCTGCCTTAACAGCAGTTTCCAAGACCCTCCGACCATCAACACCACCAACCTGAACACAGCCACTGCCCCGCCATCTCCGCCAAACACCTCACACAATTTTGGTGCTAGATCAACTTCCATTTCTTGGGACAGAAAGATTAAAACTTTTGTCTTGTTTTCGATGTAAAGAGAGAGTGTAGTGTTTACAGAAGATATCATTAAACAGATAAGTTTATTATCTGAATAGAATCAAACGTGTTTTTTTAGATAATTATGGCAAAAATCATGGTAATTTCTGTTTCACTCGAATCTTAAAAGTTTTTTTTTCGTTCCCTTCAATTTTTCCCATTTTCAACTTCTTGACAAACAGAAGGTTATTAATGATCATAATTGTGAAAATGACAGTTCAATTATGAAACCTGGAAATTGTGGTTGTGTTTAGTTATAAATAAAAATATAAAATAAATATATTTTTGAATGATTTTGAAAAGAATTTCTATATTTTTATTGGAGACTATTTAAGTTTTTTATTTTTGTTGGCTGTGAAAAAAAGAAAGAAAAAAAATGTACAGAGTCGAGGAATGATTTTTTTAAATTAATAAAGTAAATGATTAATCTTTTAGCAATGCTCATGTTTATGTTGTAGTCATCAGTCTGAAACCAAGGAAAAAATGGTGGAAAAAAATCCCGTATTAAAAATCTTAAAATCGAAAGGATAAAACAAGAACAACAAAAAATATTAATGTCAAAGGTCATTAGTCCTAAACGGCTACCGATTTGAGGACCTGCCTGAGAGTCCGTGACCCGCCCATGTTCGTTAACCAATACTAACCAATCAAATCACAGAAGACCGACCAACAACCAATCAGAGACATACTATTCCACTGTACACCCGCCCACACAGGATCCCATCCATTCATTCACTGAACCTAGCAGAATCCTGTAACATTCAAAAACTGGAACACCCCACTTAACCCCCACCCAACAAAAGAGAAGAAAAGAAATTCCCTTTCCTTTCCCTACTCTTTCCATTCCAAGCTAAACTAAAATATCAATGTCAGCGAATCATTTCCATTTCCGGTAATCATTCTTTCTTCTTCTCAATGTTCCACCTCAAATGCTCTAAGTTCATTGAATTCATTCTGTAATTGGGAGCTCGGAGTTTTTTTTTTATTTTTCCTGGAATGGAGGAGTCTGGAAGTTGGTGTGAAGAAGCAACGATAAAGAGCTGGGCTAAACGAACGGAAGAGAGTTATCAGTTACAGCTCGCTCTGGCTTTGAGGCTATCTTCACAAGCTGCTTCAGCTAATGATCCCAGTTTCTTGGATTGGAATTCTAGTGATAGTAACAGAGGAGTTTCTTCTTTCTCTGATTCTCCTGAATCCCTTTCTCATCGTTTTTGGGTACTTTCTGCTCGTCTTTTATTTGTTTTTTTAGTTTTCTTGTATGCATGCATGCAAGCAAGCTAGCTGGAGGATTTCTCCTGAATGTCTAATTTATTTAAAAATACAGATACGAGCATCGCTAATTTTACTCATTCTTTCCGAATTCACTTCCCGAAAAATCTCAACCATTGAAGTGAGTTTACCCCACGAATTCAATTGTTTAAGATTCTCTTTTAGAAGTGATTTCGAAGAAGATTTGGTTACGATGATTTTTTAGAATATTTTTTTGTGCTCTGAAATGGTGTCTGGTTTTTTTTTAAAATGATTTTATTTGTCTCAGGTGAATGGATGTTTGTCTTATAATGATAGAATTCCAGATGGGTTTTACGTAATGCATGGATTGGATCCTTATACATGGAGTATAAGTGCTGATAGTCGTGTCCCGTCTTTTGAATCATTAAAGGCTGTCAATGATTTGTCAATAGAAGTGGTTTTGGTAGATAGATTGAGGGATCCTGGTTTGAAGGAGTTACATAATAGAGTTATTGGTCTTTGGAGTGGCTCGAATACAACAAAAGATGTGGTTGAGCAGCTTGCGAATCTTGTTTGTAATCGTATGGGGTGAGTTCTAGAGTTATCATCAGTTTCGGGTGTTTGCCTTGAATGCTTTTGTGTTATAATTCTTGTTACCTAGGGTTTTTGTTCTTGTCTCAGGGGTGTTGTCTTCAATGAAGATGATGACACTTTCGCCAAATGCTGGAAGGAATGTACTGAAGTTATGAAAAGGCGTTTAGGTTCTGTTGTAATTCTGGTTGGAAGCTTAACGATCGGCCTCTGTGTTCATCGTGCATTACTGTTTAAAGTAAATATCACAAATTTGTTGTTGTTCATTGCATTCTATAGCTTTTTCATGTTGTCCATGTTTGTATTGAATGCATATGATTTGTATGTTAAATGGAAAAATGTAACCTTTTGGCTATATGTGTGTGTGTGTTCCTTTAATTATTTTATCTGTCTCTTCTGACCTAGAAATGTCTCTATTGACAATTTCACATCTCTTGAAATGTGTTTTTTCGTAGGTATTGGCAGACTCTATTAATTTGCCTTGCAGAATTGTTAACGGATGTAAATACTGCAGAAAAGATGTTGTTTCATCCTGTCTTGTTCAAGTTGGTGATGACAGGTATGCGCTTTCAGCCATTTATTATTTGAATTTCAGTATATAGTAGTTTGGAAATATGTGGAGCAATAAGAGTTTTAAAATGTGGGTAAATCAAATTTTGTGATTGGTATATATATTGACAATTTTAGTGTTATGTAGTGCAGACTTAAGAGTGGGAGAAGATGAGTGAATCTTGGATTGCTGTAGGTTTCATCCATGTTTTCCATTGAACCTGCTTGCACTTCCATTTAGGCAATTAGATATAGAGTCGTCCAGTTCCCTAAATAATTACTGCTGTGAGAGGATTCACAGTTGCTTTTGTTTTCAAAGCTCAGTTGTTCGAAATTGTGAGGTTGAATGACTGACCTATCTTTGGGAATTATGGTAGGAGTTTTCCTTTACGGTAGTTCATATTGCTCTATAATTGTTGAAATGAAAGGTCCATGGAGTGGTTGATCTCTTAATTAATTCTATAATCCTCAGGGAATACTTTGTTGATTTGCTTGGAAAGCCAGGAGCCCTAAGCCAGCCTGATTCCTCACTCAATTGTACATCTTCAATATTAGTTTCTTCACCATTGTCTCATCCAAGGTTTAAATCTATCCAAACAACTGAGGACTTCAGGACATTGGCAGCCAAACTCTATTTCCTTGACTGCCAGCCACTTAATCTTGTGTTTGATAATCCTTCATCAGGTGATTCCCTATCTACTTCATGAATCTATAATATTTTAAAAAACATGATCGATGGCTTTGGCATTTCTTTGTCATAATCAGGTGACATAGGGATCAACTTATGCATCATTTAATGTTTGTTTAACCTATTTCTCTACAATCCCCACCACATTTTCATACTTGTTTAAGATGCATAATACTTTCCCTGTGCCTTCAAATTGTAAATTTTGTAAAAAACTAAAGAATTAATTCATATCTTGTGATCAAACTTCATTCAACCGTAACAGTATTTAAATAAATGTAAAGAGTTTGTTAACAGAAAAGAAAAGGCTTAAATATGCTGATTGTAATGCTCAATACTGTTTATTACAGCACACGTGACGTGCCTGACTGTGACTGTGACTATGAGTCTGATCTCCCAAAGAAAATGCTAGAGTGACAACTTATGCTTGTAAATGGTACTTAAAACAATTGAGATTCAGTGAAGTTCTTTGTTAGTGACATTTACAAAGCTTTGATTTTCAGGCACTACTATTCATGAAGATGACAGATTCATTTCAAGGCTTGGTAAAGACATGAAGAACCTTCCACCCACATCAAGCAACAAACATGAAGCTTCTCTGTCACCTCTGCACCAAGGAGTTGCTCAGAACATCATGCATGACATGGATCTGCAGGCGCCAAACTCATATAATCCATTTCTGAATGTCGTAAAGACGAAGAACTTCGTTGAAGGTCCCAATGTGCCAAGTTCTATCCTACCAGTTAAGAAAAAACATACAGATCCTGTCATCTCTAATCCAAAGCCTGTTGCTACAAATAATTTGTTGTTCATGGAAATAAACCAGACAATACTAAGTAAATCAAACAATCAACTTCATCTCGAAGAGGAAGATTTCGATGTTCCCTGGAGTGAACTTCTATTGAAGAAGAAAATTGGATCAGGTATTTTTCATTTGAACTTTGGAAGGACCTCACAGCTGCATGATATGGTAGCTATTGATATTTCTGCATCCCCTTCACCCGTCCATTGTATTTTAGTCTGTGAATTTTGTGAGATTTCTTTCATGAAGGATACTAACAAATGCTTCTCAGGCTCCTTTGGAACTGTCTATCATGCTGACTGGCGTGGTTCGGTAAGAATTTCTTCCTTTTATCTAATCATCATAGACATTTTGTTTTGCAAGTTTTGAATATGTATTTATAGCGGTTTTTGAGCGGGAATCTTTCATCTCTATGATTGCTGTTGTTGATGAGATACAAGGTTATATGTATACATTATTTATAAGAAAACCCAGCAGCAAAGTGGTGTTCTATTGTGGATTCTGCTACAACACTTGGTGCCTTTACAAAAAAACCAATCTCCTCTTTTGTCATTATCTATTCAGGCTTCCTAGGAGGTTATTGGTTGCAGGACTGCCTTGTATTATGGTTTGTAGACCTATAAAGTAGTTAGGATATGCAGAGTGGTTATTTTTATGTATGCTTTACGATATGCAAAATAATCTTGAGTTGATTACTAGCAATTCTTGCACCTAGAAGTGGTCATTTGAGTGCATCAATTCTTGTCTCAGTCCTTCAGTTCTATCAACTATGTAATCATACTGGATATTTCTATTAGCCCCTTCAGTTTTGTCGCCATGATTAGTTCATTGTTTAAGTTTTGCATCTTCATTTTAATGCTCTGATCTTCATCAGTACTGAAAATATCAATTTCAGGATGTTGCTGTCAAAATTCTCGAGGAGCAAGAATTTCACGCAGAGCGCTTTGAGGAATTTTTGAGTGAGGTACCTATACTTTGTTCTGTGAAAACTAACATTGACTGTCTAGTTTTTCATGTTTCGAGTTAACCTTAATTGCATTGATCCTTGTTTGTCAGGTTTCTATAATGAAACGTTTACGACATCCAAATATTGTTCTCTTTATGGGTGCTGTTACCCAACCCCCTAACTTGTCCATAGTTATGGAGTATTTATCAAGGTATTAAAATTCTTTGTGATGATTTTTGGTAGATAATTTTGTAAGAAATCAACTCTTTGTTAATGTAAATAATTTGCTTTGGACTGCAGAGGCAGCTTGCACAAACTTTTACATCTGCCTGATGCTGCCTTGATACTGAATGAGAGGCGCCGCTTAAATATGGCGAATGATGTTGTATGCTTCTTCTTCTTTTGGCTAATATTTATGTTTCTATGCAAATGGATAATCAGTGGAACAAATGCTAGCAAAAAGTTGGAACTTTAATATCATCATCTAGATGTTGAAAATAAATTTCCTGGATTTAGGAGCTGTTCATTTATCTGTGCAGGCAAAGGGAATGAACTATCTTCATCAGTTTAGACCTCCCATTATTCATCGTGATTTGAAATCTCTAAATCTCTTAGTGGACAGTGCATACAAGGTCAAGGTTAGTATTCCAAAACAGTGATATTTGGATATCCATTTTTATTTACTAATCTTTTTCCTCTTTCAATGAGATGCTTAAAAACTTTCTGCTCTGCTCAAAACCTTTAACCTTAAACCTGAAAATTGTTTTTTCTTCTCTCCTCTCTCTGTGCTTTGGCCTTAAAGTTTCAGTGGTCAAATTTCCCATTGACACAGGACTTCAACAGCTAATCTCATTGTTGATTCCTCCCCTGATTAGCATACAATGCTGAAGTGACTAACTAAATTTGAGAACAGAAATAGAATAACTTAATGGCCTAAGGACCCTCTTATACTCTTAAGAAATAATAAAGAGCAAGCTAATTTTATTGCAATGAAAATGTGGACACTTCTCATGTCTTTTGTGGGAATGTTCATTAACATACTTTGGATGAGAAGACTGACAGGAAAATGTTTATCCAGATTTGTGATTTCGGTCTCTCGCGCTCAAAAGCGAAGACATATATTTCGTCGACAAATGCTGCAGGGACTGTAAGTACTACTTTGGAATCAATAAGTTGTTACATGCACTTCCTTGTATTGTATGTTATATAAACGAAGCATGGATTTGGTTACAAACTTAAGTTTACAATTCTGGACCCTCTTCTTTAGCCTGAGTGGATGGCCCCAGAAGTACTCCGTAATGAGCAATCAAATGAAAAATCAGATGTTTACAGCTTTGGTGTAGTCTTGTGGGAACTTATGACCCTGCAACATCCATGGAGAAATTTAAAACAAGCACAGGTAATTTGCATTCGTATGCTTCATTTCACAAATTGTTGCAAAATTCATACACTGATAATCCAAGAAAATATAGAATTGGTTTCTCTTCATCAACTAATATTTTTGAACTTGAGAATGGATGTGAGATCTTCAAAGGGAAATGCACAGAATATTAACTGGTCAACTGTTGAAGGGTGCTTATTACGCACAGAATACTAACTGCTGCCTGAGATGAAGTCTGTAACTAGAACTATCATAGTTATCGGAACAGATACTAATGTACACATGATTCTGCATTATACAGAACACAAATGCTAGTATTTATGTTAAACGAGTGCTGTATATTTTGCTGCAGATCATTGCTGCTGTTGGTTTTATGGGCGGAAGGCTTGAGATTCCAAGCAATGTAAATCCTTCAGTGGCTGCCTTGATTAAGGTCTGCTTGGATAGGTAAGTGGACGTTCATAATTATATCTCCATAGAGTTTATGGACAAATTTTATTTCCCAACTGTGAAATATGTGTATCTTCAAGAAACCCTTCTCAGGGTAAGGAACCAAGTAATGTACAGTGCGCGGCGCCTTTAGTATCTCTATCTCCTTTCTGTCATATTCTAATAGTGGGCTTTCCTTTCACTGCAGCGAGCCCTCAAAACGTCCTTCATTCTCTTATATCATGAAAACTTTACAGGAGCTGATAAACGACTCCATCTCCCAACCAGTTGCTCCTCGAGTAATTCGATGACAGAGCTCTATGTAGTCAAACTGCTCACATGATTTCGGCCCTCTCATTCCCATGATATTTTCCAGGCTTTAACAAGATGTTGATCACCCTTTTTGTGTCTGCCATGAACTAATTCTTGTAGCTACAATTGTGAATATACACAAGAGTTGTCAAGATATAAAATATCAAGAAAAATGGGTGGAAAAGCCAGGCTTGTCAAAGAAACTTTCATAGGAGGAGTTGAGGGAGGCTGGTCCATTCATGTTACTAATTATACTGATGTGCCATCATTTGGTTGATATCTTCACTCTGTTGGTCTTATAGTATCAGCCAGGGCCTAGGGTTGCTTATGAGTTATGATTACTATCCTTTAGTGTGAATTTTCTGGCTGCTCAACCGTCAGGTTTGAGAGATGGAGAGAGATCGTGCCATTTACATTTAAATTTTGGGAACTTTTGATAGATCATTTGGCAGTAACTTTCTAATCATACATGTAAATTCTTCTGACAAGCGGTGACTGCTACGGTGACTTCAAGTGATGGGTTATTTTTTTTATCTATTATGAAAAGAATAAATAAAATGCTTGCATGAAAAGTTTTATTATGCTAAAGCTGTAATTATTATTAATATTTAGAGATAAATATAAGAAAGAAAAAATTACGTCCAGTTTTATTAAAAGTTAATAGAATTTTTTCACTATTAAAAGTTATTCAATAACTATAATTACTCCTTTTTGTCGTATTTTTTTATTGAGCAAGTATTAATAATTATAATTTGAGTTTCATGATTGTGTTTATGTATTTTCATTATAAAAAAAATAAAATAAATCTAAATCTTACTTAAAGTCATGGATGGATAAGTTCTCATCTCAACAAAGCATTATTATTTCGGGAGAAAAACAATTCAGGTCCTTATCTTTAAGTACCGCCACAATTTAGTCCTCCGTGAAGTGTAATTCAGTTTTATTTTTCGCTGTGCAAAAGTACCTTAGCCTTGCTGGCAGGTAAAAAGGTCCACGTGTCAGTTTATGTGTGCATATAGTCAATTTTATATACCAGTATTTAAACCGAGCAAGAACTTAGTTACTGACATAATAAAATCACATTTCATAATTTTTTTATATCCTTTGAATTTCTTTATGTTATTTAAATTAAAAAATATTACAAATATAGAATTTTAAATCAGGTTATTCATATAAAAATCTCTATAATTTATATATCTATGACGGTTAAATTATTTATATTATTAAATATAGTCATTGATTGCTTCATTGATATTAAGATAGGAAAAAAAATAAAAATCCATCTTAGAGACAATGACAGTATTGGTAGAGGCAATAGTGGTGGTAATCATGAAATAAATTTATTTTTTAAAATAAAAAATTAAAATATATACCATAAATTATTTATAAAAAAATGGAAAGCCAAAATGAAATTTGAAAAATTATTTTTATTAAAAACAAATATAATCAAAACGTTTCACCATAAAATTTTCCTATATTTACATTAGGCCTGGCTCTATGTCGGGTCATTCTTAACATTGGCCCAAACATGAAGCCCAGACCATGTCCATATTCCCTAAACCCTAATCTCTCAGAACTCTCAGTTTCTGTCTTATATCTTTAACTCTCCTCTCTCTCTTGTTCCTTCTCTAATATCTTCCGTCTTTTCTTTTCCTGACAACCAAACAAGATTCCTCTCGATTCGCTGTTTGTTCATCACCATGGGGGCGAAAGCAAAGAAATCACTGAAAAAGAAAATGAGCAAAATTTCTTCTTCTACGTCAACCCAGTTAGTTAATGGAAAACAAGCCGCTGCTGATTTCTTGGTATGTTTTTTAATTTTTTTCTTCTTACATCAAATTTTTTGTTTTTTTTCGTAATTTATTTTCGTGTTAAAAAATAGCCATTAGAAGGTGGACCGGCGCGGAAGTTACCGGAATTGAAAGAGCTGAAAAAGAAGTCCGGTGTGCTGTATATTGGTAGGATACCTCATGGTTTCTACGAGGAAGAAATGAAAGGTAAGGTTTAATTTGTTATTAATGGGTGGTGTTTATGTTTTGTTGAGATTGTGTTTTGTGGTTTTGTTTATTAGATTTTTGTTGTATGTTTCAGCTTATTTTTCGCAATTCGGTACTATCAAGAGATTGAGAATTGCGAGGAATAAAAAGGTTAGTCTTTTCTTGGTACTTTGTATGTGCTATGTAGACTAATGATGTCTTAAATGCAGTAGTTGGTGTGGTTTTAATTCTAACTTGGTGTTTGTATGTGTGATTTTTGGCAGACTGGAAAATCAAAGCATTTTGGATTCATGGAATTTGAAGATCCTGAGGTTGTAGATTTTAAAATTGTAGTATTGGTTGAATGTTGATGTTTCTGAGGATTTATAACAAAACCCCTTTGCTGATTGCAGGTGGCAGAAGTTGTAGCTGAATGTATGCATAACTATCTGTTGTTTGAGCATCTTTTGCAAGTCTATGTTATTCCACAGGAGCATGTTCATCCTAAATTGTAAGCAATTTATCTTTTTTACTTTACATAGTGCAAAGGAAAGATAGCATCATGTGATTTATTTCCGTAGGCTTTCACCGATTATATCCTGCTGATGGGTTTTATTCTTTCTTTATTGGCTAAATTCTTGGATACGTGAACTTGGAAACTATAAACACAGAATCCTATACTGTTTACTTTGGTTGCCTCCCCCATATGCTATGGTTACTCATTTTGTTTTTCCTTTTTCTTTTTGGGGACACATAGATGGAAAGGTTTTAATTATCGTTTCAACCCTGTGGACCGGCTTCAAACCGAAAGAAAACGACAGAACAAGGTATGCGGTGGATAGGAAGTGATAATCATGAGGAATTATAGTTTTCATGCTATAGAAGGAAAAATGTTATTTCTGACCATTGCTTGATAACCCTTTTGTTTTGTGCTATGGCTATTCAGGAGAGAACACTTGATGAGCACAGAAGATTGGTGGGCAGGATTATGAAGCGAGATCAGAAGCGACGGAAAAAGATAGAAGCTGCTGGTTTGGATTATGAGTGCCCGGAATTTGTAAGAGCTCTTATCATTTTTCTCCTTTTAATACTTGACTAAGTACAAAGATAATTGGGGAAAAGGAACAGGAGAAGGAAATCAGCCTGCTATGTCTAGCATCAAGATTTAGAATTAAATTTTTCCATTGCTTTAGTCAATCTCACCAGTCTAGTTGATGTCAATGGGAAAGCATTACCATGTACACAACAAACATTTGTATTCTTGAGTCTACGGATCAGATCTCTAACTGCTGAGTGATATGAAAAATTTCCAATACTCATAGTGGTCTTTTTCACCCAAGATTTCTTCCATTTTCCTGCATCCCTGATTCCAATAGATTCCTTGTTTGAACCATGACCATAACTGCTCTTGCATTTAGCATGGAGCTGTGATCAGTTGTACTTTCTTGGAAATAGAATATTGACTCACTTAGAATGCTTCTGAGCTTTCTGTTTATCTTAGATGGTAACAAATACTTTGAATGCATATATTGTCTCTGATGCTCATACTCATTTGATACAAGTCAGCTTCTCTCTGATCTGTAAGCATGTCATCCTAGTTATTGTTGGGTGACTCAAGAAATGTGATTGTAAGACAAAATGCAGGACATAAAAGCTTTCAGATTCCTTTGAACATGGTGACACAGAATATTTCTGTTCAACCACTCGTTCGTAGATCAAAACAAAATCATGTATATAAACCCCCCCGCCTGTTCTTTCCAGCATAGTCCCTACATATTTTTCTCTTTCACGAATAGCTTTTACTGCTATTCGACTCTGTTTGCCATTGGTGGGCCACTCTTAAGCTTACCTTGGTTGTATAGAATCATTTTTATCTGTGGTGTAAAAATTCTATTCATAGTGAATAGTGGCTATCAATACCTTTTCTTTACTTTTATGAATATTACTTTGATGGTTTAGAGAAATGAAGTTTAGCATAAAAGCATTGAATTCCGTGGTGATGATTATTTATTGCCATGTTGTGGTACAAACCAAGAATGGATCTTTCTGCCTTTGTTTTGGTATCCATGTATTATGACTGATCAAAATATTTTATGCCACCCTCCTTTTTTTGCAGGTTGGTGATGTCAAGTGTGTGCCAAAGAAGATTAAGTTCAGCCAAGATTAGGATTCTGTGGAATTCCTTGAGAATCACTGTTGTGGTAATTTTTCATTTTTTTTGTAGCGTAAATCAGCTTTTGCACCTTACATGAGTTCAGTGGATGCTCACTCTCACTTTCTCCTGCTAGGTTTTTTGTCAACGAGAAAAGGAAGTAAGAGAGGACTGTGATGCAAGAGTATATTGCCATCTCAAATGGTGAATCCAGCTGTTTGGAGAAGTTTCTGAATGTAGACATGGAAGCCTGTATCTGACCTTTTGCTTCTATATGTTATAGCTGTTTTTTCACAAATCTTATCCTAACAATCCACTAGTCGATGATGCTAGGATTATTTAATGTCAAAGTAGAAATTTTGTGTGGGTTTTATTTTATTTGAATTCAGTCTTGTTCCGAATATCCCTTGCTTCTTTTTGGTTGTTTCCCACTGATATCATTTCTGGCTACTGCTCATTCTCTTTTTCCATAGTGTTTTTGGCATACAAGCTACGAATGAAAAAAAGAGAGGGGGGGGACCTCCCTCGCCTCCTGGCTTTACTGTTCAAATTGACAACATTGACAAACCGTTAGTGTTGCAATCCATCTGCCTCAGCAGGATTATTTCGTAAAGCATGACAGATGGTATCTTACCATTTAAAAGATAGTTCATAGCCCAGCTCCTGTCGCCTGCGAGCCTCATATAGCAGATTAGAGTGGAGATGTTCAACAGTTATGGATGCTTGGGAATTCACATGATAAAAGTGTCTTCCAGTTATGCTCTGCTTGAATGCACCGAGCAAACTTGAGACGGTAGATTGCAGCGCCAGACGACACGCCTATCTCTACATAGGCGTGCAGATCGTTTGCAATTGTGCGTCTTCATACCGATTATCTGCGAGGGAACATCGCCAATTGAATATTTTTTTGTTCACAATTTGACCCATGACAACAGAGAAGTAGTGTTGCTTTTAGCAGACGACTTTCCCACATTATAACCAACTTTCTGCTCCTTGGACCTTTCTTTTACCTGCTCAGGTTCTTTTTTTCTCTTTTCCCATTCGTTTGCAACTAATTCATTCGAAGACACACGACAATTGACATTGCCAGATAGAATTGATCATACACAGGATTCAAACTCTTCTCAGGTAAAGCTAATTATACTGAACGCAATGGTGAACCGAAAAATCTGTATACTTTCTTAAGAGATTTTATGATGTTTAAGCTATAACTACTAAAGAGAGCTGCATTTACTCTTGTGTCCATCTCTCTACTATTGAGGAAGTGATCACAAAAAAAAGTTCTCTGACATTAAACTTCTTTACCCAAATTTAACCAAGGAAGCAACCCATCAAAAGGAAAGTGCAGTGCTGGAATAAGTTACTGATGTTCCTTCTTCAGACAAACTTCGTGACACCATATTGAAACAAGTAGCTAGGATACAACTTGGCTCCACCCAGATTTTAGTAAATCTTAGCTCCAAACAAGTTGAAATCAGCTACATGGATTCTGCTTCTCCATTCAATAATTCATTAAATAACATAGTACTTGAACAAGTGGGACAAGTTCAAGGAGCTACATAACCTCTCCAATGATATATAAAAGCAACTTCAACCATAAAGCATTGTATGGTTCAACAACAGAAAACGAAAGACAATAATTTCTGCCAGTAAATTCCCAAGAACCAATAACGCATGCCAAATATAAAATTCAATAAAGTATTACAACCATCAAGAAAGACTCCAAGGAGGAGTAAAATACCCTCAAAGAAGAGTAATGAGGATGAAAATAAGGAGAGCAGCAATGAAAGAGTACTTAACAGCAGCAACAAGAATAGCCAAAGCGATAACGAAAAGCTGCCAAAGAACTTGAACACTAGCCCAGGACAACAAACCAGTTAATCCAACGGCCAAGATATTATCGGGATCTGGGTTCAGTAACAAATCACCCCACTTGATATCGAATAAGGGAGGTGGCTGATCTTGCTTCAAATCATAACCACCGCCACTGTTATTGGAAGACCCATTTTTCTTTTCTTGTTCTGGTTCTTTGGGTTCTTGAGCTGGGTCGTTATTGTTGTTGGTTCGTGCAAAAACGAGTCTTGGATGGGTTTTCTTGGAGATTTTGAGAGGGAAAGAAGCGGGAGGGAGAGTGGGTTGGGGATGGAGAAGAGGGGTTCTTGAAAATGAAGGGATTTGTGGGTGCAAGGAAAAATCAAGCCCTAACATTTTATCAATGGCATATCGAATTAAAAAAAATAAAAAAAGTTGGAAAATATAACATACAACTCTTAGAACAGTTTTTTTTTTTAAATTTTTTTATATTGATTCCTGGTTAATCAGGAATTAAAAAAAAATAGATAAAAAATGAAAATAACTTTAAACCGACCACAGTGGGAGTCGAACCCACGACCTTTTGATCCGAAGTCAAACGCGCTAATCCACTGCGCTATGCAGTCCTTTGAAGGCGTATAAGCAATGAAGGTTATATAATGCATGCTTCTCAAATGGAGTTGTGGAGCATTTCATATTCGCATAGAAGGCAAAAAGGTATGGCATCTAGCAATTTAGCAATGTTAAAGACCTAAACTTAATTTGCTTCATGACATTGATGTGTTTTGTCCACTAGAAATCGTGTTGAAGGTTTATATATATTAACCAATGGAATATCAAATGGGTCGTGGGCTATGAAATAGGATAGGGGAATAGCCCACCCCCCCTTCCCCAATTCTCAAAACTCCAGTTCCATTTGGTTCCGTATTTCAAACACAAAACCAGCTTGTATTAGAATCCCTAGTTTTATATGATAGTTTTTTGTTGAGAAAAGAAAAGAAAAGAATGTCATAGGCTGGCACAAGCCCCGCTAGGGGCCTAGCTAGGCTTTCGACCGAGTGAAAATCCTTTGCCTTTCTAGTACATCAATATTGTCTTTTGCTTTCGACAATATACACTTTCCGTTTTGTACCTAACTGGCCTCTCCTCCACAGCTCCGATGGTTAATTAGGGCACAGCTAGGTTAAGACTCAAGACCAGTGGAGTCTTGGGCACCTTTCTGTTTCTTACTACTTCCAAAAGCTACCCTTCTTTATAAATATATCTACTGCATTTCTGTAATTTCCTAATATCATGACCTTTTCTTCTTCTTGTTACCGTTGCATTTGGGCCGTCCAATGCATGTAAAACTCATCAAGAGAATCGGGTGGCAAAAGGCAAAACAAGAGATTATCCAATGATAGTCTTAGAAAAAGGACCCTCCCCTTTTCTTCTTCTTCTTCTCTCTCAGAATCAATATGCAGATCTCCATAGTCTACATCCGATCCATCACCAGCCAGTCCATTTCCAAATCAGGAACCCCACCACATTCTCAACTTGTTCGTACAATAGTTTGACATGATGTGTTTGTGATGTCCAGCTATATGAAATGAGGATCCACACAATTACCCTTTTAGGCATAGACAAACCCATCTTCCCTTCATGGATGACAAGGTCTCCCATCTTACCAATAAATCCACCCACCCAAATCATTTTCATTACTTTAATCATTTGCTTTATTATATCTTCCAGGTCAGATATGATCTTTGACAATCAACATTCATTCTTTCAGTGCCTTTTAATTACAAAAAAAATGCTTCGCCTAGCTAGTATGCCTTCAAGATTGCCTTTAAAAGCATTCCAGGACATCCATCTTTATGCAAGACAGTTTTTCGTTCTCTTATTGGCCACCACAGTTCTTTTGCATCATTGCAATGAGTGCTCAAATCGTTTTTTTTTTTTTTTAATATAGAAACATTAAATTTTGTAAAAATAAGTAAAAAATCCAGCTATAATAATGAAAAGTCTGATGATGCACCGAAATCATGAATCGGATAAAAATTCAGCTATGATCACAGATATTGAATTCGGTCTAATCTGAGAAGCTAATTTAGAATATAACTCCAGATTTAGGCTGTGTTTTTTCAGAAAAAAATTAATCTAAAATTAACTTGATTTAACTAGATCAAAATTCAATTTGAAATCGAAGACTTGAGCTTTGGCCAAGGCATGCTTAACCTATGATTCAGAATATAATATTGATTAATTATATAAAAAAATTAATGCATGCATGCATGTGTGAACTAGCTTATTCTAAAAAATATGCAGTGATACTATAAAAATATAAAAATGGTTCAAACACACATTTAAAAAACTGTTTTGAAACATTTAAACACAAATTCCATTGATTGGTGAAAAATATCTCAATCTAATTAATAAATTAACCAATATAATATCAGTTAAAACTTATTCACTGTGTAAAAAACTGTACTTAACATTGTCGCGTGAAACTTACATTATCGAATATTCATATTCTAGTACGTACGTAGCATGCAGTAAGTTGAATGCAAAATTGTTTAGGAGAAGTCGTCAGTGACAGAACCTCCATGAGAATGATCTCATCGTGGCCTGGTTCAGTAATAATTGACTGCTTAAGCTAGCTGACCTCCAAATTTGCTGGCTCTTTTATGGATATTTTTTGTTTTTTTTTTAATAAAGAAAAACAATACTGAAGGGATGTCACTTCACTTCGATAGGGTCAGCAACGTCTGGGGTAAGTAACCAGGTCTGACAAGTGTCTTAGGAGGTGATTCAGATTCTTTGCTCTTCCAATCTTACGTGAGAAACATTGATGATATAAGAGATTCAGGGACAACTCACTTCTTGTTGACACATGAACAAGACAACTAAGGTTTCAGTTTTTTTGAGTGTGAGGCCACTATTATAAATTGCCCCTCCCTTTTTTTCCCCCTTTCTTGATGCTTACCCCACCGATCAAATTTGGTTGAATTTTAATATTGATTAATTTAGTTAAAATTGAGTAATTAACTTGAATTACAGCCTAATAAAAGTTACTGGGATTAAAATTATGATTTTTTTTATATAAAATTAAAACCTAGATC
>Ga0307517_10002877_pt1 | contig 27296 bp, 38 predicted proteins | sample 23_EM_MG_FD_194515 | JGI IMG/M metagenome (GOLD analysis project Ga0307517, IMG submission 194515) | Populus trichocarpa ectomycorrhiza microbial communities from riparian zone in the Pacific Northwest, United States - 23_EM | ecosystem: Host-associated > Plants > Roots > Unclassified | place... | reverse complement strand
CACCGGCAGGGTAGACAACCCTTTCGTCCCCATGCAGACAACTCTAATCCGGCCCTTCTCTCTGAACTTTGGAAGGGAATCTGCAATCTTCACCGCACTTGTCTCTCCATCCCCTTGCATAACCACAAATCGAAAATCCACTTCCAGCTTCCGCCTGCACTCCGATTGGTCCGCCAGCTGACACAGGGGATCATCAAAGATTCCCCAGATTCCCCAGATTTCCCAATTAGCTTCCACCTCCAAGTAATCCCAGAGCGAGGGTCGATGGACGAATGTAATCTTTTGAATCCTTGTGGAGGTAATGGAAGACAGGATGTTTGCTTCCCTAGTACCTGGACACGCCGCAGGTATCTCTAGTTCCTGGAGTTCTCTGCAATGGGAGAGCGATATTGTAGATCCCCCATATCTCGAGCGGTCTGTAAAAGCACAGTCTTCAATTTAGCAAGCCCTGCAGCGGATTCTCGTGTGATGTACATACGCCCGGCCAAACCACGTAACACTCTTAGACACTTGGTGTTTTCCCCCAGGGCATCAACGATGCGACCGAGAGTTTGTAAGTGAAGCTGTGATACATAGTCGACGACAATCTCGCAAAATGCTAGTCCATGTCCCGACAGTCGATCAAGGAGATCGAGGCCATCCTCATGACAGTCGGAGATGTGAAGTTTCGAGATTAGTAGACGAGAGAGGGGGACGACGGGCTCGTCGTCCACACTATACAGCGGACGACCGAGATCGAGGTGATCGAGGTTTGGGAAGTAATCTATGAGAGCGACGAGCGCGTTGATTGTAACCCTGCAGTGGTGGAAGGACAGTCGCGAGAGGGTATGTCGAAAGGCCGAGAATATCTCGATCTGGTGAGGAATATCTGATGGGATGTGCATGGAGGATAAAGAGAGGTGTTGAAGTTGTTGGAAGAACGGGAGATAGTCCTGGAGGACATCGATGCGATACCCCGGCGGGAGAATTTTTCGCCGTGCTCTGGTTTCAGTGACATAAGATAACGAGCGGACGTGCTGCAACAACCCCTCATTTGCAGGGGGAATACTGTCTAGCCACCTCTGCAAGTCCCTATCCCGGATCTCAACCGTTTTGAAAAGGCGCCTTCGGCTGGGGTTGACCCACGATTTCGCGATCAATGAATACTTTTGTAGTGACCGTCTGCCCTGCCTGTCGTCCGATGGGAGATAACTGAGGATCTCGTCGAGCAGTTCCTGGGGAAGGTCCATCGATCTGGGGGGAATGATGGAGATCAATAGGGTTCAGGTTGCGGGAGAACTCGATCATCCGACCGACTCGACATTACAGGAAATCCTCGTTTTCAACCGGCTGAAGATCATTTACATCCCTGGCTTCGCCGCGTCTACGTTCGGGAATGCAGGAGAAGCCTCCTCCACAGAGCGAGTCTCCGGAGGATGTAGCGCTACCCTAGCTCTGGCGCTTCTATCCAACCACCCGAGCACCGTTTCAACGGTCGTGAAGACTACGACCAAAGGAAGGGGTAGAGATGGCATTTGTGGATTTAGAAAGGTATGTCGATGGTGGCCTTGGCTCTGTCTGCCTCCCTATTAGCCAACCCCAGGGCGAACACGCGACGTGTTAAATTTGACGAGGGTGAGGTTGAGGAGCACAGGGCGGGGTCCAAGAGATCCCCGGCGCTCCCAGCGTACTGCGTTCACAAAGACTTCAGTATTAGTGAATGTGTCCCGTACTCTGTGCCCAAGAATGGTGCGTCTCTGCCCCTGATCGATGTGATCTTCTCCGATACAATCCTCTGCCTTCTCGGACACGACGTCGAGGAGGATTGGGTGCAGGTAGTCGACGAGTTTATTTTCAGGTGTAATTGTCTGGACAGGACAGCGGAGTCGGGGCGAAGACCTTTCTATTGTAATGGTCATCCCCGGGTACTTTCCAGGGTACCTCGTAGGGTCTTTTACGTGTCTTCTATGACAAGCTATTTTCAGGGGGTTAACCGGTCGTGTTCCGCCGGGGGATCCTACCGGTGGTTACTTCAAGCGGGAGGATTGCAGCGATCCGTCACTTCCGACAACCCCGAGAATTGGAACTGGTGGCAAACTGGTCAAGTTCCGTCTACAAAGCCCTCCTCTCTTCAATTACCTCCACCGAACTCCGCAAGATCATCTTCTCGGTGAGGCACGTATGTGAGTGGAATACTCTCGGCCAGCGAATGGAGGAGTGGGATTGTATCGATGAACGGTTATGTCCACTTGTGGCTCGGCTGGGAACGATGGGGCACCATCATACGTTAGAGGCGGAACTGCGACTTATTGGGACCGTGGTTGATCTTACAAGGCACATTTCTGCAAACCTTTTGCCTAGGTTTGGAAGACCGGGCTCGTGAACATCATAAACGCTGATGCCCTCTACAGCTTAGCTTACTGTTGTGGTCGAGTACTGTTCGTTTTGCCATCTATGATGAACTAACTGATGGGGGTACACCTAACGTAGTTCGAAGCGACTGAATCTACTGCCTGATGCTTCAATACATACGGGGATCATATGTACTTTGCAAACCACGGGAAAAAATCACGGGTGGACAAGGCAAGAAATCGTAAAAGCCATTCATCACGTCTGCTTCTGTCGCCAACCTGAGGGGTCGCAAATTCGACGCTCTGATTGCCTCCGCCTCCAAACAAAACGCCACACGAAACCTCCTGATTTTGTACATCTCGCGTAGCATCTCTGCTAAGTTAGTCGGTGGCCAACTTATATCGTCCACAGAAAAGACGACAACGATCTCGGAGAATACTGGAGATGTGATGGTGGGAAGTAGTCCTTCGAGAATAGGGCGCATGGCGGATGAAGCTTGAACCTCCAGTGATCGAAGGACTGTGTTGCGTGAGAGGCTGACATTCCGGGTCGGTGGTGGAACTGTGCATTCCACATTTCGTCAGCTAAGATGTCATGCCGTGCACGTAGAGAACCTACATGAGTAAAGGAGGTTGTCCAGATGAAAACGGAACAACTCCAACGTCTCAGCACAAGCATCCAGCAAAGGTTGCGCCCCCGCAATGTCACCCAATTCCATGGATGTAAACCGCATCCCTCCGAACGTGGCCATGACACACTGATCTGCCAAACTTTTGAGTGTCAATTTGCCTCGCAGTGACCCCTGGATTGTCTGGTCACATGGGGTGTCGTATGCGCGTCGTACCCCGATTGTGCCTTGATAACGTATGATCTTGATATCGTCCAACTTCGGGAAGAGCCTGAGGAAGTCCAGGAGTTGTTGAGGAGGACCACTTGGGGCAATCAAGGCAATTGATCGCAGCGTGGATGAGAGATGGAAAAGGTTCCTCTCGATTCCCGAGGCAAACTTGTCGAAATCCAGATCCCTGATGGAGAGGTCCTGCAAATTCACGAGCGCAGAGAAGTGGCGCAGGGCCGGGGTATCGAAAATCTCGGGTACCCCCTGCAGACGCGTAGGGATGTCCCTCCGAAGGTGAACTCTCTTGACGAGTGGCAACAAGCCAAGTTTGTGCAACGCCTTGAGCGGGTTGGGGTCCTTACTTGGTTTTGGGGCACCCCATTGGAGGCTGAGGGTATGATGGAGATGGGGAGCGGTCACGATATACCAGGCGAAGCAGGTTGCGGCGCACGCTTTGAGACTTCTGGTGCTGCACATGAGGTGGGAGATGATCATTTCCAGAATCTCCGGGGGGAGTCGATGGGTCTGTCGATCCACCGTGGTACCTGTAGTGTCGGCAATCCTAAGTGCGAGTGCACCGTCGGCTGTGGCTTTGGTCCATTGCCAGACGGGGAGCTTTCTTCCTACGATGTGTCAACATTGGAGCACGGGAATCAAGAGAACTGAAGAGGAGGGGTCACCGGTCATACCTTGTGGCGGAGGTGTTGTAGGGATCATCGGGATCTTCCGTCATGCATCATGCACATGGTTTGGTCGCAAGTGCCGCGAAGATTCACAACGTCCAATGGAACGACTATGACCACCAAAAGGTGGCGACCACGCGCTTCACGCGCTGGCTACACCGGCTCTTTTCTCGTGCTACTCTGGACAGGCATCCACTTTCGTATCAGGTGTCAGGCGAATTCCCTTCCTACGTTGCACCACCGGAAGAGTAAAAAACCCTCTCGTCCCCATCCAGACCCACACAAACAACTCTAATCCGGCCCTTCTCTCTGAACTTTGCAAGGGAATTCGCAATCCTCGCCGCTCTGGTCTCTCCATCCGCCCGCATAACTCTTACACCCACAAATCGGAAATCCACTTCCAGCTCCCGCCCGCACTCCGATTGCTCGACCAACCGACACAGGGGATCGTCGAAGATTTCCCAGATTTCCCAATCAACTTCCTGCTGTAGAGAATCCCAGAGCGAGGGTCGATGGACGAATGTAATCTTTTGAATCCTCGTGGAGGTGATGGAAGCCAGAATATTTGCTTCCATAGTCCCTGGATATACCGCAGGTATCTCTAATTCCTGGAGCTCTCTGCAGTGGGAGAACGATATTGTAGATCCGCCATGTCTCGAACGGTCTGTAAAAGCGTAGCCTTCAATTCAGCAAGCCTCACAGTGGATTCTCGTGTGATGTACATACACCCGGCCAAACTGGGCAACACTCTTAGACACTTGGTGGTTACCCCCAGGGCGCCAACGATGCGACCGAGGGTACGTAAGCGAAACTGTGACGTGTAGTCGACGACAACCTCGCCAAATACCAATCCATGTCCCGACAACTGATCAAGGAGGCCGAGGCCATCCTCATGACAGTCGGAGATGTGAAGTTTTGGGAATAGTAGATGAGAGAGAGGGACGGCGGGCACGTCGTCCATATACAGCGGACGGCCGAGATCGAGGCAATTGACATTTGGGAAGTAGTTGATGAGAGCGACGAGCGCGTTGATTGTAACCCTGCAGTGGTAGAAGGACAGCCGCGAGAGGGTATGTCGAAAAGCCGAGAATATCTCGACCTGGTGAGAAACATCTGATGGGAGGTGCACGGAGGATAAGGAGAGGTGTTGAAGTTGTTGGAAGAATGGGAGGTAGTCCTGGAGGACATCGATGCGATACCCTGGTGAAAAAATGCTCCGCCGTGCTCTGGTGTCAGTGACATAAGATAATGAGCGGACGTGCTGCAGCAACCCCTCATTTGCAGGTGGACTGTTGTCTAGCCACCACTGCAAATCCCTCTCCCGGACCTCAACCGTTTTGAAAAGGCGCCTCTGGCTGGGGTTGACCCACGATTTCGCGACCAACGAACAATTTTGAAGTAACCATTTGTCCTGTCTGTCGTCCGATGGGAGGTAATTGATGATCTCGTCGAGTAGTTCCTGGGGAAGGCTCATCGATCTGGGGGGACGATGGAGATCGACGGGGTTCGGGTCGTGGGAAAACTCTGACTCAACGTTGTGGGAAATCCTCTTCTCAAACCAGCTGAAGATAATTTGCGTCCTCGACTTTTCCACGTCTGCATTGGGACCTTGATCCTCCATAACCAGTCCATGAGAATAGATGTGCTTTTTCGGTGGGCGATCTTGGAAAAATCTGTAGATTCCGTCTGAGTGTCTAGTGGTAGGCGCTCGCAACCACGGCACTTCGTGGTCGTCTTCGATCAATCGGATGTCTCCCTATCTGTATCGTCCACGTAGTGACTGTGATATGGGTGCGTTGGCATCCGTTTCTCCTTACCCGTCGTAAATTTAGTGAACAGCCGCCCCAAGGATCCAATCTACCAGAACCGAGCGCGCATGTGACGCTTCCTCCAGAGATTTTGGACAAGATCCTCGAGCACATACCCACAAGCAGGGAAGGTCGACCGACCCTGAATGCATGTGCTTTGGTGGCTACTTGGTGGATAGGGCCCAGCCAAAGGCGCCTCTTCTCTTCGGTTTCCATCTACAACGAGAACCACCAACAGTGGATAGACGACGTCATCCTCTCTAGATCCAAAACTCTCCTCCTCCAATACGCCCATTCGCTGCGACATCACCGTAGTTTGGGTGAAGGAGCCATGTATCCGATACAAGACCTCCCGGGAGACTCTGGGGAATACCTCTCCGCTCTGCAGAACATCCGCAACCTCGAGTTGGTCCATATCAGGATCGAGCGCCTCAGCAAGGCAGAATTTGACACCTGTTTCTCGACATTCCGTGGAACGCTGACCAACCTCACCCTCTGGAACTTTACCGCGTCATTCGACGCGTTTCTGACTCTGGTCGATTACTTCCCCAACATCGTCACCCTCCGACTGAGCCCGTCTGGATTGGAACCGGATGAGGGGCCGGTCCTACCGTTATCTCGGCCGCTCCGGGGGAAGTTGCATGTTAGTTACGCCACCCAGAATTGCCTGGGGCTCATCGATCGATTCGCCATGTTGGACTTGGAGTATGCGGAGCTGGTAGTCGACTCCATCTCCGGCGCGCCAACAGAGTTTCTAGGAAGGATCCTTCGGTTAAGTCCAGACACCGTCGAATATTTAAGGCTGACTATTCCATTCCGATGTGAGTACACATATCATGCTTCGCGTGTCTCTATCCAACCCCTGGCTTCAGACGGAACGACCACAACGATCCATCACTTCAGACAACTCCGAGAGTTGGAAATGATGATAACTTGGCCAAGTTCCGCTTGCAAAACCCTCTCTTCAATCACCTCCACCGAACTCCGCAAGATCATCTTTCCGGTCAGATACATACACGAGTGGAACGTTGTCACGGGGGAAATGGAGATACATACCCCGATCGATCAACAGTTGTGTGAGCTTGTGGCTCAGCTGGGTAGGTCGGGGTACCGTCACACGTTAGAGGTGGAACTGCGATTTGCTGGGACCATGTTTGGTCTTACAGACAATGATTTTACTACGCTTTTGCCTGAGTTTAGGAAAACCGGGGTCGTGAACATCATAAACGTCGATGCTGTCCGCAGCGACTGGGATCTTCATTAGGGTCTAGTACTGTTTGTATCGCCACTCACGATAGGTTGACTGATGGGGGTGCACTTAATGTAATTCGGAGTGACTGTAGCTGATGCTTCCGCACATGATGCGATCGTACTCTGACAGCACGTGGGCCGCCGGAGAAATCATAAGAGCCCTTCACCATGTTTACTTGTGTCACAAACGTCGGCTCGTAAGTTCAAGACCTTTACGCGTTCTATTGTCTCCAAACAAAGTTCTACATGAAACTTCCTAATTTCGTATACGTATATCTCGTCCAAAACATCCTCACCCAAGCCCCACAATTTGGGGGTGCGCCTGTAGTTCGAAGCCGAACTAAATCCGCCGCTCGAGGTTTAGCTCCTCAGGGCTCCAATTATGCTGTGCCAGAGTACGGGAAAAAACGACAGGTGGACAAGGCAAGAAATCGTAAAACCCATTCACCACGTCTTCCTGTGTCGCCAATGTCAGGGCTCGCAATTTCTCCGCCCTAATTTCCTCCTCTGTCTCCAAACAAAACGCCAAACGAGACCTCCCGACTTCAGATATCTCGCGTAACATCTGAGCAAAGCCGCATGGTGGCCAATCCACATTTTCCGCGGAAAAGACGATAACGATCTCGGAGAATACCGAAGATGTAATGGTGGGAAGCAGTTCTTCGAGAATGGGGCGCAAGGCGGGTGAGAGTTGGACTTCCAGGGATCGAAGAACCGTGTTGTGTTTGAGGGTGATATTCCGGGTCGGTACTAAGGGATAAATTACACGTTCCGTCAGCTAAGATCTCGCGCCACCTGTGTAGAGAACTTACATGAGTCAGAGGGCCTGTCCGGATGAAAACGGAACACCTGCAACGTCTCTGCACAAGCATCCAGGAAAGGTTGTGCCCACCCCATGTCACCAAATTCCATGGAAGTGAAGCGCATCCCCCCAAGCTTGGCCATGAGACATTGATCTTCAGAGCTTCTGAGTGACAATTTTCCTTGTAGTGACCCTTGGATCGGGTCGCGTGGGGCCTCGTTTGGATCGTCTGCCTCGAGTGTGTCGATATAATGTACGATCTTGACGTCGTCCAACCTCTGGAAGAGTCTGAGAAAGTTCTGGATTTTACGATAGGAACCCCTCGGGAAAATCAAGGTGATTGATCGCAGAGTCGGTGAGAGATGTCCAAAGGTCTTGTCAATTTCCGAGGCAAACCCGGCGAAATCCATACGCTTGATGGAGAGGTCCTGCAAGTTCGTAAGCGCGGAGAAGTGGCGCAAACTCTCAGAATCAAAAATCTCGGATATCCCCCGTGGACGTGGACAAATTTCGCTCCAAAGTTGAACTTTCTTTACGAGTGGCGATAAGCCGAGTTCGTGCAACGCCGCGAGCGGGTTGTGATCCTCACGCGGTGTTGTTGGGGTACCCCATTGGAGATTGAGAATGTGATGGAGATGAGGAGCGGCAACGATGTACCAGGCAAAGCAGGTAGCGGCGCAGGCTTTGAGACTTGTAGTGTCGTAGATGAGGTGGACGATCATTTCCCGGATCTCCAGGGGAAGCCGATGAGTCCGTCGATCCACCGTGGCACGCGTGGGATCTGCAACCCTATGTGCGAGTACATCATTGATTGTGGCTTTGGTCCAGCGCCAGACGGCGAGCTTTCCTGCTACGACGTGTCAACGACGAAACACGGGAAGGGAGAGATGTTGGAGATACCTGGTAGTGAGGGTGCGGAGGGGATCATGGGTGGTCTTCCGTCGACGGTCGCGGTTTAGTGTTGACACGCTGGCGTTGTGGCGGCGGAATGGTAACCAACGCTGCCGCAGACGACTGAGTCTGTCGATCACCGATGGCCGGATAAAGACGACGTTGACCTCGGTGCCTGTTGCACCGCTGGCTCTCACCAGGACAGGTGTTTGGCTGCAGATGCCGTTATCAGGATTCGAGCCTCGAGCGAACAGGCGAATTCTGTCCCTACGTTACACCACCTGAAGAATAAACAACCCTCTCGTCATCATCCGGACCCACGCAGATAACCCTCGTTCGACCTTTCTCCTTGAACTTCGTGAGGGAATTCACAATTTCTATCGCTTCGGTCTCTTCACCCGACCCCACATACCCCGCGTTCATGAACCGAAAATCCACCTCCAGCCCCCACCCGCACTCCGATTGGTCGGCCAACCGGCACAGGGACTCGTCAAAAACCTCCCATTCAATGTCGTACGACGGGAAATCCCAAAGCGAGTATTCGTGTAAGAGTGTGACCTTTTGAATCCTCGTCGACGTGATGGAAGAAAGGACGTTTGCTTCTTCGGTTCCCGGATGCAACATAGGTATCTCTAATTCCCGGAGCTCTCGGCAATGAGAGAGTAATGTTGTAGGTTCAGCGTGTCCTGAGTTGTCTGTGGAAACATGGTCTCTGATTTAGCAAGTCTCGCAATGGATTCTCGTATGATGCACATACACACATCCGAACGGGGCAACAGCCTCAGACACTTGACGTTTGCCCCAAAGGCGTCAACGATGCGACCGTGTTGCGACTGGTAGTCGGCGGTAATCTCGTCAAATACCAGCCCCTGTCCAGACAGCTTATCAAGGAGGTCGAAGCCATCCTCATAGCAGTCGGAGATGTGAAGTTTCGAGATCAGTAGACGAGAAAGGGGAACAATGGGCTCGTCATCCATATCGTAGCACCATGGATGACTGAGGTCGATGTGATTGAGGTTTGGAAAGCAATTGATAAGAGTGATGAGCGCGCAAATCGTGACCCTGCAGCGGTGGAGGGACAGTCGTGAGAGGGTGTATCGAAAAGCCGAGAATACCTCAACCCAAATGGCCGATGGAATGTGCATAGAGGATAGGGAGAGGTGTCGAAGTCGGTGGAAAGACGGGAGATAGCCCTGGAGGGCATCGATGTGATACTCCGGCGGGAATTTAGTTCGCTGCGCCCTAATGTAGGCGGTATAGGATAATGAGCGAACGTGCTGCAGTATCTCATCGGTTGTAGGTGGAATGTTGTCCAGCCATGACTGCGAGTTCCTCTCCCAGATCTCAACCGTTTCGAAAAGGCGCCTTCGGCTGGGGTTGACCCACGATTTCGCGACCAACGAACAGCTTTGCAGTAAGCGTTCATCCTGTCTATCATCCAATGGGATGTAACTGAGGATCTCGTCGAGCAGCTCTTGGGGGAGGTTCATCCCGAGCTGGGAAGGGTGGTGGGGATCGATAATCCCCTCTGGTATCACATCAGAGGTCCGACTCTCCAAGCAGGTGAAGTTCATTCACATTCTTGGCTTTTACACATCTACAATGGGTTCTAATATCTGTACGGTCAACTTCACAACACAATCTCAAATGCCCGCATATAACACCAATCGGGAATCCCACAAATCCCTCTGTGCCATCACTGAGGAGTCCGAGTGACATATGTCATGTCCGCTCACTGGAACCCAAATCAGGGGCAATAGCATGAGACGCGCAAGGGAGGGGAACAAACTGCGAGCTCCAGGACTCGTCCGGTCGAACGATCCACAATCTTCACCCAACCTTTCTCTCTGAACCTGGGCAAGAACTCCTTGTTGTCCGCGGTTTGATCCCAAACCACGGACGTGCACCGGAATTCGACCCCGAGGACTTGCTTGTAACCCTCTCTGCACAATTTACCGATGAGAGCAGACATGCAGTCGTCGAAGGGTGGCCAACAGTCGTTGTCCATAAAGGCACGTAATGTGATATTAGCCGAAGAATGTGGCGAAAAAGTGATTTGCTGAATGTCCACGGAGGTGATGGAAGAGATGGTGGCTTGGTGTTTCTCCGTTGGGTACAACGCGGAGAGTTCCAGTTCGCGGAGCTTCGAACAATGACGGAGACTTATCGGGATGCCCACTTGAGGGTGAAAGGTTCGGATTGGTCAATGTTTGCAACATGGGCCTGGAAACAGCGGACTCACGTAGTCCAAACTTCAGACGCTTGAGGCTCCTCTCGCAAGTAGTGACGATGCGTTGGGAGTACATGCCGGTCACGTACCCCGCGTCAACTACAAGTTCCTCATACTCTACTTCCAGTCCAGTGAACCAATCAGAGAAGGCCACGAAGTAGTCTTTCTGGCATATGTAGAAACAAAGCCTCCCGCGCAGAGGTCTGGAAAGAGGGGAGGGATTTGTATTGTCGTCCACGAATGAGAGACTCTCCAGTTTGAGATTTCTAAGGTTGGGGAAATAGTCGATAAGCGCAATGAAAGAGCGCCACGGGATGGGAACGACGGAGAGAGCTAGAGACGAGAGAGTGGTCCGACAGGGTGAAAACATCTCCATCCGTTCAGGGAGGTCCGGGGGGATGCATGTGTAAAATAAGGCGATGGCTTGAAGTTGGCGAAGCGAGAGGAAGTAGACGTAGAGGTGATCAATATCGGTGTGCCTGGGGGAAGGTTTTCGGTCCCAGGGGCCAGTGCCGGAACAGCGAAGAAAGCGGACGTGCCGGAGTAACTCGGCGTTTGTGGGTGAGATGTTGTCCAGCCACGACTGGCGGTTCGCCTGGTCGATAAGAACGGATTCGAAAAGGCGTCTTCGGCTGGGGCTGACCCACGACTTCGCGACCAACGAACAATTCCGCAGGGTTTGTCTGTCCTGCTTATCGTCCGATGGAAGGTAGCTGAGGATCTGGTCGAAAAGTTCCTGGGGGAAACGCATCCCGAGGTGAGATGGACGATGGAGAGTTCTGATCGACGAACCGGATGACGGGGGACGCGTGGACGAGTGGCTCCCGGCCCGGAGGCTGGCCGAAGCACGACCCAACTCACATTCAGACTGCCCGCCAACTTTAGTTCTCGTCTCCCATCATCCCCCCGCGCCAACCCATCGATTCGAGGGCGGTTCAGCAACAGGGCGCCTTTTGACGCAATACATGCACCCAGTGCGGGCTGTGCACCACCTACCTGCCCTCTTACCGTTTCCATCCTCCGAACTCAACGTTAACCGACCCCCATCACCCCACTAGAACGGCAATTATATCAGCGCTGAACGTGCATGATTTAGGTATCAGGGGGTCGAAGGGTGGCTCGGGGAGCTAACGCTTCTATATGACTAGTTAAGAGAGTGAGCGGATTCTACAGATCCGTGGTTCCCTGGTTCCCCCCTCGATGTTTGCTGACGTGAGCACTGACTAGCCAAACTTACAGTAGCGTTGATATCCGAGTCGACGGCCTTTCCGATTTCACATCTTGTAGTACTAGCTGGCCACTCGCGAACTTGCCAGGCAATGCCTTACCCCAGCTCGCCGGAAAATGTTGGCCTGAGACTTCTGTACAATTTTCATTATGATCTGGATTTGCCGGGCGATGCTTACTGGCATTGTACCCGCGCCACACGCAAAAAATCTCATTCTGTCCGACGCCATCGTTCCGAACTTACCGGGTAATGTTGGTTTCAATGCACTGCGCCCACGACCCTCCAACTGAAGTAAAACCAAATCTGTCACCCTGGGCCTTTTTTCTTTTCTCTTCTTCTCGTTTTCGGCGTCTGTTTATAGTGCAGAAGTAATCACAGTCCGTGAGGTTTGAGAGGGTGGGGTGCCCCAGGCTCGCATCACCCGCACGTCCTTCCCCGCAGCTACGGAAACCCAAGCTCTTGATATCGCGCATCATGCATCATGTGTTACCATGCACCACCGTCAGTGACGGTTGCAACCAATTTGAGGGAGGCAACGCCTCCACACAGGGGCAAGCCACCACATTCGGTTCGCCCCTCTCGGCCCCAGCCAATGGGGGAGCGTGATGTCTCGGATACGAGAGAGAGCGCATCGGCCAATCAGATATGCTTATCCGTCCCTTATGTATATAGACGAGGTCGAGTGCAGTGAAGTGAGTTGTGTGAAGATCTCAGTCAGAAGAATGATTAGTCGTAAAATCCACCCAATGATCCCCCTATGTGCAAATACGAAATTCCGGATCGTTTTGTCCCCAGTATGTCAGATATACCACATCCTGGGCCTGAATCCCTGATTTGGCCCTCTCGGTTCGCCCAGGCTAAACCGTAAGTTATCGAGATCAAGGCGCCTATGCTGATGTTGTGATGAGCCAGCTTTACGCTAATGCAGTGATGAGTCTGCTTTACTCAATCGGATGGGATTCTCTTCTTTTTCTCACCGTGTTGATGGCTAGACGACCGTCAAAATCAATTTTGGGTCCTGAGTTTGAATACATGTCCTTATGTCGCTGATGCCATTAGTCCAATCCTTTGACCTTCGAAAGTAACAGAACAGAACAGAAGCAGTTTACTACTCAAGCAGACAAGACAAATGGCATAATGATGGGGAAAACCTGAACTGCTACGTAGTTGCCAGTTCTACGCCTCGCGTGCCGACTTTTCCAGGAAAATTCTCGATAGGCTAGATGAATCTGAATTGACGGTGCCTTTACCATCGACTATGATGATGGGGTATACTGGAGGGGGAACCCAAGCAAGGGCGGCAAAGGAAAGGTAGTCGAGCAGCCGTCGTGCGGTTGGTCGGGTTGAACCCGACTCGCTCCAACACGACTGTACCAAACCCCAAAGTGTGTCCGAGAAACCTAGGGTTTTGGGGTCAAGAGGTTTAGTTGGACGCTCTCCCCTCAGTATTGCAGGTACAGGTGTGCAGGCGAGTATATGATGGAATGGTCGGAGGCCAGTCAAGACCTGGGTGTGTGTAAACGAGGGACCATCGTAAAGAGCGCAGCAAGTTTACCTCGTATATTACCATCCCAAGCGCGTAACGATCTGACTCGCAGGTCGGATGATTGCTGGAACCGAAACGTTGCGGATCCAACAGCTCCGGGCTCATCCAACAGACCGTGCCACCAGAGGAAATGACACTTTCAGACAAGATGACCGTGCTCAGATCCGTCATTGTCATGAAGCCGAAGTCTGCAACACGAGCAGCGCCTGTGTTATCAACAAGGACGTTTGCCTACTTCACTTGTCAGCGAGGCCAAGGGTGGATTGAGAAAGTGCGACTTGCCCCTTTGAGATCCCCATGAACGATCTTGAGCTCGTGAAGGTAGGCAACACCGGCCATGACCCCCGAGAGCTAAAGGTGTTTGATGGATAAGAGAAAATCATAGGGAAACAGCAAGAAAGCTTACTAATCGCAAGCGGTTTGCCTTTGGATTTGATTTTGCATACTCCATCACATTCCCATTAGCCATCCACTCGGTGAGAATATGGAAACAATGTGGGTTTGTAGACACAGAAATCCCAAGCAAGGGCAGGATGTTTGGATGCGATAAATGTTTCCAACCGATGATCTCTCGACACAACCGCTGGGTGGAATATAAGCGATGGTAACTTGCGGGGTTGACCAAAGGTACCTTGAAAATCCTGTCGGAGTCTCCTTCGCTCATCCTGAGACGCTTAATGGCCACGGGGAATCCTAGGTATTCTCCATTGCTCACATCTGCGAACCCACCGCAGTAGTGAACCTGTCCAACACGTATGAGTTCCTGTCGGAGAAGATAAGTTGAGGGTATGATATTGTGTGCTTTGCAGATCTTGGAAAGCAACAGTAAAGTCCGCTGCCGGAACTTGTCATCGAGGTAGGACCGCGCGAGAACCTGCATTCAACGTACTAAGTTATGGAGGCATGGCTGCACGTGACGTCTAGTCCACTCACTCGATCAAGAAAATCAATGAACGTTTGAGCTTCATTTCCCCGGAAGTTCCTAGCGGCGTTGATTTTGGATGGACAACTTAAGAGGGACCGAACTACTGAGAGGCATTCGTTGGAAGTAATCTCCATAGAGTAGATGTTTGCCCAGAACTGCGTATCTGGTGAAGGGACGAGCCGTTACTCTGTCAATGTTGTTGAACCCCGGGCAGAGAGAACTCACCAAGAGGCCCTGATTCACAAAGCATGTTGGTGAAGCTGGGCTGTCGCCGTCTCGGATGTGCTGCAGGCAGGAGCACTCAAGCGGCCGCGGCTTATATGTCTGCGGGCCCCCATCATGGGTTGAGGTGAGGATGGGGGATTTAAAGGGATGGAGGGCGGTGGCAGTGCCAAATACCACACGGGGAGTTAACATGCCAGTTGTTATTTCCGATAGGAATTGGCATTCAAGAGATCAATGAAGCACAGTCTAACGTCACACGGAAGTCCCCGGACTCATGACTTCAGGATCCGTCATGATTCCCACGGACCTGATCTTTGGGCCCGGGTGATTTTGTTTAAAGTGTCCACTTTGATTCTGTATTCGGTATGGTGGCTTGGGAAGCTTGACCGCTAGTTGCATTTCGGTGAGTATGCCAATTCTCCGCAGTATACAGCTCTAATTTGTTGTTTGTCTTATGATCGTATTTGGGTTCGGCATCCCGGCACAATGCACGACAGTGTCGGAGCTTAGTACCTGCACACATCTTATTTCCATTATCATGGCAATCACCAAAGTTGACGATATACCCTTGACACCAATCGCAGATGGTTTATGACTCTGCAGACGGGAAACCGGGGGGGGGAGACCAGGCCGTCGACTTGGGGTACAAACCGGCCAATGCCGAATCCCAATACGATGAAGAAGTAAACAACGAACCGGGGTCTGTGGGGGTGAGCCGATGGAAACGCAGCCTGTGGTAAATGCGCCTTGATTGCGGAACGTGAGAGCAGGAACCATTCGGCTCCCGGGCGGTACGCCAGTATTTCTACCGTTACATAACCTTGAATAACACCGTCCAGTTGGTTTCCTCCTAGTGAGGTAATTGAATTCTCGCGTTGCCGGAACGCGCATCGGGACAAGCACTCTCACAACCATCCTTCGAATGATCACGATCGCTTCACCGAATGTCTTCAGTCATTCGTTTGCCGGCCTTCGGCCGGTTGGCTTGCAAGCCACGCATAATCACACTGGACGTAGAAGATTCGCAGCGGAAAGGATGGTGGGGAGAGGAGTATTAGGAAGTGAGGAATTACTGTGCTCATCTCTTCTGAAGGCACGAGACCCCCGTACCTTTCCAGGACGAGCCTTTCCCAGTTGACTATGACACTGATCATTGTGTGCGGAGGCTGGTCGTTGTAATCAATTGGACTTTTCGAAAGTTTGTTCGTATCCGTTCGAGGCATTTGGGATTTTCTGACGCTGTTTTGACCTGATGCTTTATCATTTTGTTCCATTCCTTTGGGGTGCACAATCCGTTATGCATTGAACGTTCGACCCCCAGATTATTTTTGATGATTGTCGAAGACTAGGTGACACACCGTTCTCCCATGACGTGCGAGCCACCAACCTATACCTGAGATGTGAAACCAACATTTGACCATTATGAAGATACACGCTACGAACTGTCAAAGCCATCACTCCACCTTCCGAGCTGCACGATGTTCTGCCAACGTTCCAGCCATCAAACTCTCCCCTAACGCACAAATCCCCGCGGACCAGACGAGCAACAAAGAAGTTATGCAGAAGAAACTGATCGATTGGCCGATCTCCAACCACGATCCTGTGTCTATGACTTTGAAAAAGAAGGTAACGGTCATGCCTGCGCCAAATTAATTGAGTGCCGTCCAAAATGAGGTTGCCTAATGGCAGAGAGACCCTCCACTCACCATCGGTAATGGTAAGAGCGATAAGGAACAGCGAGAACGGCGGTAGATTTAATCTCGCGTTCAACGTCGCAAAGGCGGAAGCGAGAATCACGAATGGCGCAACAATTTTGAACATCTATAGGAAACACGTCGCCCCCTTCTCTCAGCACTAGGACGGAGGAAAGAAAGAGGGCGCCAGTAAAACTCACCAATAACGCCGCCATAGAAAATGGGCTAAATATCGGTATCAATCGATAAACCGGGTCCAAGTAGAACGACCTGGTATCAACCCCATAGAGTTCAGCAAATCTGCAACTCCGGGGGACTAATGGAAACTCACGAAATTGAAGCCACGTTCCCCGTCCCGAAAAACGCGACTTGAACGAAAAACAAGAAGAACAACGCAATCCGTAGGTCATCCACCCTGGGCTGATACCCAACCACCCCCCTTACCGTTGCAGTCTTCCCGTTTGTCGCTGTTTTATCCACCCTCCCAGTTTCTTCTGCTTGCGAGGGAGAAGATCGTATAGCTGCCTCGACCTCAATCCACACAACCAACAGTGCCGAGTACGAAAGGAAGAACAGCCCTTCGACACTGATAGAAAGTATCACAAAACAAGCAGAGAACGCGAGGAAGTACGAGAGAATCTTCGAGTGCGGGTTTCTGTGTTTGATCGGATATACGAACGGGAAAATTGAGGCGGATACTGTGAGGGGTAGAGACAAAAACGGATCGGCAACACCGAGGTAAATACGTGGTCAGTGTTTGATGATAACGAGAGGGAGAGGGAGCCCTACCGAGAGCGACCCATCCGAGGACCTGGTTCATGAGGGGTAACCCTCGCTTCGACCGTAAGCTGTGGATTGAAGTCGCCGTAACGAGCATTGTAAAGATCAATAACAAGAGCTGCGGCTGATCGTTAGCAACCTGAGTCTGACCACGAAAATGGATCTTACTTGTACAACAAACGGGCGTTCGATACCCCCCTTTCCCTTTCTCCCAGATCTAATCCTGAGGGAGGCCCAAACCCCAGCTCCCAACATCAAAACCCCTCCCAACATTCTAGTACCCAACGATCCACCGTTGATCATAAATCGATTTCCTCAAGAGAGAAAGAGAGAACTCACATCAAACCCAAACTCTCCGATTTATTCACATCCAACACCGGAAACACAGCAGTGGTCAAACAGAACACGATCCACATCAAGCACGTCACGGGATGTTCTTCTAAGATTCGTTCTGGCCAGCGCCAGGCTGGCCAAATGAACCCGATGACGAGGAGTCCGACGCTCCAGACGATCCGATGGGTGTATCCGACCTATTTGTGGAGGTCAGCGGCGGCTCCTCGTTTCTGCAAGGATGTGAGAATATCAAAACACGTACAACCATGCTTTGCAAAGCCGCAATAACGAAAACTACGCGCAACAAGACTTTTATGCCCCCTTGTAGTTTACCGGAGCGGTGCAACTCAAGTAGTGGCCCGACAGAGGCAACCAAGGCCACTCTCCAGAAGTAACAAGGGAACACGGCATAGACATAAAACGTCAAGGGATGCTTCTGAATCGCAAACAAGGTCCAGGAAATGCCAAGAGCGACCAAAGCCACACCCGAGATCACCGTGCTGAACGGTGACGGGTGGACAGGAAATAAGATCGTGGTGGCACCATAAGCAGCCCATCCCAAATACGCGATGACGACCATGACTCGGATGAGCGTCTGGTCATAACTAAGGTTTTTGAGGGAAATGGAACGAAAGGGACGGGGAAGAGAAGGAACTTACGTCTGGAGGTACCGAAGACCGGCTAAGGACGATTGAATGAGCTGGGCGGATGCTTGTCGCGCTTGGTACCATTTCCCATCAGCGATAAGGGATTCGATGATGTTGACTTCGCGTTCTCCTGGGTTTTCTTCGTGGGAGAACGATCTGAAAGAACGGTAGAACAACGCGTTCTGTTTCTTCAAAACTGAGTAAGAAATGGATCAGTAAGGTCGGCCTCTGTCCTTGGAAAGCCCCCCGCACAATGTTTTCGTTTGAAATGTTCAAGGATAACCTGGAGGGCACGCTAAGAATCACGAATGTGGGTGAAAGTGGAAGGTCATCAAACCTTCGCGTTCACAAGTGCAAGCTCCGCTCCCGACCTCCCGCCATCATCGCTCTCCAAGAACCCAGGTCTGGTAGGATCAACATCCGGTAATACACCGACGGAATTGATCGGCCAGTCGATACCAACGAGGGCAGCCATCAGAGCCGCCACATCAGCTTGTTCAACGTCCCGACGGTAAACATCGTTCAAATCCCACGGCAAGGAATACTCATCGTGTGAGGACGGCTTGGAATCTGGGAGAGGTCCTCTGATGCCTTTGCCCCAGACGATGAGCGGGGTTCGAGTGCTGTCTGGATCTAAGAGACTGGATTATAAAACATCCGAGAAGCTTTGGTGTATGTGTGCTGGACTTTGAACGTACCACCATCACCATGGTTCCCGATCTTGGACATTCCGTGGTCAGCTGTGAAGACGAAAACGGTTTCCTCGTCCCCATAGAACTGCGAAACGAGATCCTCCGCTCGTTTCACGATGTCATCTACGACTTTGATGTTGTCCATGTATTCCTAGCCGACGACATGAGTTCTGAGGGTTGGGTGGGGCGGAAAGAGGATGGGGAGGCTCTCACTCGTGAGTGTGGTCGGTATGAGTGACCAGTTACGTCCAGGCCTAGAAGGTGTAAGAAGAAAACAGTCTTTTCTTGGCGTAGTTGCAAGTCTAATGAAGGATCCGAGGTTGCGTTTTGCAAAAGCGACTCCAAGTGTTCTAAGACCCAGGTATCCAGTGCCGACGCCTCTGCAAACCAGCCAAATTCAAGAACATCAGCGGAGGTCCTCAAGTGTGTTTAGTTAAGCCTGCGTTGACGATGAGTACCTTTCGTGAAGTCTTCGTCGCTTTCGTCATAGGACCATGTGTGGATCCTTCCGGGTATGGCACCGTGGGCAAATATGGGGAGGATATCGGGGGATCCGAACGAGAATGTTGTGCTTGACTGGTTGAATACTGAATCGAAGTCCACAGGATTCGTTTTCCATCCCTGAGGCCAACCGTCAGTCCTCTCCTTTAATGGCGGTCGAGGGAAGAATAACCTTGGTGACAGCGGATACATCCTCGTACATTCCACCTGGTGCGTGATACAATATAAGCCGAGCCCGACGGCGCAGAGCATTAAAGAAACGCACCAATGAGCGCGACGTGTCCAGGTCTGCTCTCCGTAGGCACACGTGTATGCGAGACTCCAAATGCTCCCCGCTCTTGAATAATAGACCTCAAATACGGCGCAACAGGTTCTGTGGAGTTATGATACATGGGGAAGGCATTATACGACAGCACCGAGTCCGCTCTCAGGCCATCAGCTAACCTTGCACATGCACGTCAATTAGATCGACCTAGAAACCAAGTCGTTTCAAGTCTCGTACCAACGATTAGTACAAGTCTCTTGGCCAGAGAAAACCCAGGATTGAACGGTTGCATTCCATGTACGACGGGGCTTTTAAAATAACAATCGAAAACGGTTCCGATGTAGACGAAGTGGAAGAGCAACCCGATGACGAGGAGTCGTGTTATTGGTTTGGATGTCGCCTCCATCGCATCGTCAGGACGAGGTTTCGGGTGATTTGCTGGCGAGGAGGCTGCGGGAGCGCTTGCAGCCGGAGATGACGGTGGTAGGAAGGGACGGGGTTGAGCGGAATGATGGGCGATCAGTCCGAGGTCCGTTGCACTTGAGTTGCTCTCCGGAGGATATCATTGAATACGGGCGCATAGATCTAGTCTATTGGTACGTGTAGTGAGCGGCTGGTGTGGGTATCGCTGTGATCCAAAAGGTTAATCCATAATCTAACGTGAAAGTGCACGATGGTGCAGGAGGGACACAACTATCATCATGGGGACGACGAGGCAACAAAGCCAGGGCTCAAATTCGGGAAACGACGCAAGCACAGAGAAGAACGAACGTGGCGGGTGATGGAAAGCGAGGAACGGTGAAGTGGGTGGTCAATCGAACCAGTGCTCTGTAAACCTTGTCGGCGCGTTTGGGCCCTCGGTTCTCGACATAGCACAGTCCGGCGGGACAGATAGTGAGGACGACAAGCCGCGGTTTGGGCGAGCTGGGTCGTTAGGGCTGTCCTGCGGCAGGCTTCGTTTCGATGGTCCGTTCTGTAATCGCGGGATTATTTGCGCCTGTTATACTTGAAGCCGTCGACCCACATGCTTCCTGCTTCATCCCCAATGACCGCGACGGACCAAAAACTGGCCGATGTAGAAAAGACCTTCCGCTCAACCGGCGTCGTCGCAGATGAGACCTGTATTGAACCAAAGGCCAACGAGACCCTCCACAGAACCGGTCCCAATCCCTGACGGGTCCGTCTGTCCCTTCTCCTCGGTTGTCACATCCACTTACCCTCACCTCAGATCCCTGTGATTTCCCTCGGAGGTGCCATCAGAACTGGTCTGATCATTGGATTCGTAACAGTGGTCGTGTGGTGAGCGCCTCTCCAGCCAGTCAACCGTTACGCTGATTCAAACTTTACCGTTCCCGTAAGGCGGCCCCTCGGTATCTTCCTTAGTTTATGCCGGTTATACCACCCGTTCCGTGGACCCTCCCCCCGGATAAAACTGGCTCATGAAGTACCTGATCCCTACCCCCGATAACATCAATTCCTCTGGTGCTGTCCTCAAATACTGGAATGGTGGTCGCGAAGTTAATATTTGACATCCGGTTGATCGTCTTCATCACCTTCGGTACTTTCCATCCCACCTCGGAATCCCTGATATCCACCCCACGCCCTCTTCACACAAGGAATTACACGACGGTTCGTCCTGGCTATCTCCGTCGTCGACAGGGACGGATGGCTGACCATCTACGTAGGGGGAATACCGAACAACAGGGTGGTAATACTCTCGGTACCAACATTTCGAGGGTCTGTCCCTTCCTACCCTTGGGAGATGCTTCGGAGGCTGTCTGGTGGAACCGGAAGAACCTTTCGGGCGACGTGGACCTAACGTGCACCTGATCCACAACCTACGGCACTGGAGGCGGTGGTTCGGCATCCCCCCATGATCACAAACTTTGCCTCCATCACGGTTTATAGACCTCGAAAATCCACCATATCGTTGCTAGGCTGTGGGTTATACAACCGTTCACCCCCCCTTTTTTTCGACTACCTACGCGCTGCAAAGTGTCTTAGGAAGCGGGAAAAAAAAATACCCCGTGCCGTCAGAGTGGTGTGCACCGGCGGGTGAAGAGGGCCCAATCGATCGCACACTGTTGTTCCTTCATGCTACTGCGGTTACGAGTGTCGATGAGGGAACCACATCGACATCTACAACCACCGTGTTAACCCAACGGAGCGCGCCGCCTGGTGTCCGGGCTCATCAGGTGAGTGGCGAGCCCGCCCCGCGATTCGCGAGCCAGGGCGCTTATCCGATCTCTATACAGACGGGAAGGTCAAATACATCGGACGCTCCGATGTTTCGGCTTCTACCCTCTATTGCGGCCATCCGGGTGAAGTACTTTCCCTTCACCCCGGACATCATGGATGAGACCGTTGGGCTCCTGATGACGTCAAGGGAGCTTGGCGTGACATTCATCGCACTCTCCCGCATTAGTCTATTGACATTCCAATTCTTTTGGGTGTAATGCATGATGTTTCCATCTGCTATCCATGGGCTCATGACGCAAGGCGGAAGCGGACTCCGAAATCTCAATGATGCGGAGCCCGTCCCGGTGGGCAAAGATACTTCGGCAAAGGGTCTGGTGCAAGGCGCACTGAGTTACCTCTGATAAAAAAAGGAGCCACACACCCTTTCGATTCCCCCCGTGCGGGTCCGTCTACTCCGTGTCCGAATATCATACAGCTTTACGTCGGGAGAAATGGGTGTCCACGGAAGAGGGCGTAGGGATGCAGTTAGGGGAGGATAGAGCGAAAGTAGAGGGGAAATAGGATGACCAATCGGGGAAACCGAGCAGAAAAACTGGAGGCTATTAGGGATCAACAGACTAAAGTCCCCCCATTGCGAGGAGCGGATGGCCGTGCGGAGGGATGGTGATGTTTTAATTTGGTCCCTCTCCCCCTCTTCTTCGTTCGCTATATTCGCTCATCCTGTATAAAGGATGCATTCACCCGGCTTCTCCGACTCGCCCTTGTCCTCGCACTCCACTCCCCTCCCAGAGTACAAGTCGTCTTCCCCTGCACACTAGTACTTTCCGTTCAATCATGCCCGGAGGAGCAGTCGTTACTGGGGAAGGCATCGGTGCTAATGCGCCCAGGAACGTCTGGGCTGGTGTTCTCTCTGTACGTTTTATCTCCCATCATGCGTCCCACGTTTTGACCATCGTTCACCATGTAGACCTTCTTTGCCGCCTTTGGTGGTATCCTCTTTGGTTACGATACCGGTGTCATCGCCGGTGTCCAAACCATGAAGAACTGGCTGTGCGTCTTCGGCAAACTCGATCCCACCACCGGGGCGTGCACCATCACCTCATCCCAGCAGTCCCTCGTCGTCTCCATCTTGTCCGCTGGTACATTCTTCGGTGCTCTTTTCGCTGCCCCCACCGCAGATATCCTCGGCAGGCGATGGTCCGTCGTCCTCGCTGTTGTCATCTTCACTGTTGGTGTTGTCATGCAAGTTGCCGCTGAGGCTCTCCCTCTCTTCGTCGCGGGTCGTGTTTTCGCTGGTTGGGGTGTTGGTATGGTTTCCATGTTGATTCCCATGTACCAATCCGAGTGTTCCCCCAAGTGGATTCGGTAGGTTTCCCTTCATTCCACCTGTTACGCCTGTCTTCCCCGATCACTGACTGTGCACGATCGCAACAGCGGCGCCGTCGTGTCCGGCTATCAATGGGCGATCACCATTGGTCTCCTCCTCTCTGCCATCGTCAACAACGCCACCAAGGACAGACCCACTGAAGCTTCATGGCGAATCCCCATCGCCATTCAGTTCGCTTGGGGTTTAATTCTTGCTGTCGGGATGATCCTCCTCCCCGAGTCACCTCGATGGCTCATCAAGAAGGAACGCGAGGAAGATGCTGCCCGTGCCCTCTCCCGTCTCATCTCCCTTCCTCCCGACCATCCCGAGATTCGGGCCGAACTCGAAGAGATCCGTGTTGCCTACCGGCACGAGAAGGAGTTGGACGAGTCTTCTTACCTCGATTGCTTCCGGGCCAGCGATAACAAGATCCTTCTCCGTACCCTCACTGGGATCTTCATCCAAGCGTGGCAACAACTCACCGGTATCAACTTCATCTTCTACTACGGCACCGTCTTCTTCAAGAATTCTGGTATTCAGAACCCCTTCTTGATCACCATCGCCACCAACATCATCAACGTGTTTATGACACTTCCTGGGATGTGGGGCGTCGAGAGGTTCGGTCGTAGGAGGTTGCTCTTGGTCGGTGCCGCCGGGATGTGCATTTGCGAGTTCTTGGTCGCCATCGTCGGCGTCACGATCTCGACTTCGAACACGGCCGGACAGAAGGTTTTGATCGCTTTCGTTTGCATCTACATTGCATTCTTCGCTTCCACATGGGGTCCGATCGCCTGGGTCATCACCGGTGAGATCTTCCCTCTCAACGTTCGTGCCAAGGCCATGTCCCTCTCCGTCGCCTCCAACTGGCTGTGGAACTTTGGTATCGGTTATGCCACTCCCTACTTGGTCAACAAGCAGCCCGGGTCCGCCGGTCTCGAGGTCAAGGTGTTCTTCATCTGGGGATCCACATGTGCTGGATGCCTCTTGTTCACCTATTTCTGCGTTCCCGAGGTTGGTCTTGCTTTTCCGTTCCCCGGCGATCACCATGGAACTGATCTCTCTTTCTCTCTCTCTCTAGACCAAGGGATTATCCCTCGAACAGGTCGACCTGTTGTACCGGAACACCACTCCAATGCGCTCAGTAGCCTTCCGTCGTCGGCTCCAACGCGATGGTCTCGAGCTTTCGGCCGGACTTTCACAAACCAAGCGCGACTCTGCTTCCGAGCATGAGAAAGTTTAAACTCTCCCCACGAACAAACACCACGAGCAACTTGGTCTTCGTTCCTCCATTGTATTAATCGCCCCTATCTTCTCCGGACGTCGCGGTGTATTACCATGTAGCCACACACGATTTTCTACGACTAGTGTAATTTTTCTGCAAACACGTTTTTGTCCCGGTGACGACCCACAACTCGACTCTCGTTGGAGATGGGATCAAAATGATCTGTCCTACTTTTAGAAAACTGAATTGCTTCGGAGCGGTGTAAATTCTTTCTCCACGGGAGATACGAGAACCCAAAGCCATTTCTTTCCGTGAGACTCTTCTAGAGATACCCCACCTACCTATGTCCTGTGACCTGGACGTTGTGAGGTTCGGACGACGGTGGCTAGAACGCAACCACTGGGAGTTCGGGCTTTTGGCATTGCTCCTCCACCCGAACGATCACTGGCGCACGTTCGAGAACTTTGAACCGGTGCCTTTCATAACCCTCCGCAGTGTCGTTATTGATGTGGAACGTTCCTGTCTGCATTGGTCTATTGTGAATCGTCGCACTGGGCAATCGGTGGAGGAGGGTTCGGACCGTGAGGTCATGAACTGAATGGGATCCGGGTCGGCGTGGGTACCACTCGGAGGTGAGCTGGGGCCTCGCACCACCACGGTGGTGCGGCTACAACGTCAGTGTAGTACTTACTGCGTTGGGGGTAGCTCGTCCCAAGTTATCAGGGTGGCACGCGTCAGGTGTACTGCCAGCCTGGCAGATGGCAAGCGGCGTGAGAGGGGGAGTTGACAGAAGGTGGTGGGTGGTATCCAACCGTGATTCACGTCCTTCCATTCCGCTCTGTATACACCTCGGATGATAGGTCGCCAAAAGCTTGCATACTGTATTCGTGAGGGCGAGAGTGACCCTCCTCAGAAAGTGGAGGGTTCTATGAAAAATAATTTACCTCTGGCATGTAGTGGCAAAGGAAACGATGAAGAGACCGAGACTGGGGCCGTGCTAAACAAAGATGTACAGCTCTAGGGGGGGTCGGCGCAGCGGGGGGGAGGGATTGTCAAGCAATTCACGACAGGCCCCAGATGATTCACGGTTCACCTGGGGCCTGGGATCCAATTGCACGGAAGCGAAATTCATTCCATTCAAATGTGGCCATGATACGTTGATATCCCAAGCTCTTGAGTGCTACTTTGCCTCGAAGTGACCCTTGGATTAACTGGGTCGCGCGATGACTCGGATCGAGGAGGGGTGGCGACCGACCGTCGGCACCTGTTGCACTTGAGCTACTCTGGACAGGTATCCGCCACTGGATCTCGTTATTAGGGTTCAGAACGTTCAAGCTCCAAGCTATCAGGTAAATTCTATCCCTGCGTTATACCATCGGAAGGGTAAATAACCCTCTCGCCCCCATCCAAACCCACACAGACAGCTCTTACCCGGCCTTTCTCTCTGAATTTTGCGAGGGAGTCCGCAATCCCCACCGTTCTGGCCTCTTCCCCTCCCATAGCCGCCACGCCCATGACCCGAAAATTCACTTCCAGCACCCATTTGCCCTCCGATCGGTCGACCAGCTGGCACAAGGGATCATCAAGGATTCTCAAGTCAGCTTCCCGCTCCGGGAGACCCCAAGTCGGATATTGGTGTGTGAATGTGATCTTTTGAATTTTCGTGGAGGTGATGGAAGAAAGGATGTTTGCTTCCCCAGTCCCCAGATATACAGCAGTTATCTCTAATTCCCGGAGCTCCCGGCAATGGGAGAGCAATGTTGTAGATCTGTCATGTCCCGAACGATCTGTAGAAGCACGGTCTTTGATTTAGCAAGCCTCGCAGTGGATTCTTGTGCGATGTACATACACCCGGACAAACTGAACAATATTCTTAGACACTTGATGTTTGCCCCCAGGGCGTCGACGATTCGAGCAAGGGTGTATAAGGGGAGTTTTATGTCGTAGTTGATGACAATCTCGTCAAAGGTCAGTCCGTGTCCCGACAGCTGATCAAGGAGATCGAGATCATAGTCATAACAGTGGGGGATGTAAAGTTTCGAGATTAGTGGATGAGAAAGGGGAATGGCGGGCGCGCCATCTATGTAGTATAACGGATTGTCGAGGTCGAGGCAGTCGAGATGCGGGAAATAGTTGATAAGTGCGATAAGTGCGCTAATCGTGACGCTACAGTAGTTGAGGGATAGTCGCGAGAGGGTGTGCTGAAAAGCTGAGAATATCTCGACCTGGTGAGAGATTTCCGATGTAATGCGTATAGAGAATAGGGAGAGATGCCGAAGTTGTTGAAAGGACGGGAGATAGTCCCGAAGGATATCGATGCAATGCTCCGGCAGGAATCTACTTCGCTGTGCTCTGGTGTCGGTAATATAAGATAGCGAGTGGACGTGTTGTAACAACCCCCGGTTTGCAGGTGAAATGGTATCTAGCCACGACTGGAGGTTCCTCTCTCGGATCTTGATCGTCTTGAAAAGCCATCTTCTGCTGGGGTTGACCCACGATTTCGCGACCAACGAATAATTTCGCAGCGGCCATTTGCCCTGTCTGTCGTCCGGTGGAAGGTAACTAAGGATCTCGTCGAGCAGCTCCTGGGGGAGGTTCATCCCGTGCCGGGAGGGGTGATGGGGATTGGTAGAGTTCTGATCGTGGGAGAAGAAGGGACTGATCCGACTATCCTAACAGTGTGCGCAATAAGAGGGAACGGAATAAGTTGTTCTATTCGAGTAAAGTACAGTGCTTTATATACTGATAGATAGGTGGGGCATAAAGTGGGCCACACATAAAGAACAAAGAGATCTAATCAAAAGGGCCATGTATCCACGCGAAGGCGATCGGATGGGTA
>Ga0307517_10002876_pt1 | contig 27301 bp, 38 predicted proteins | sample 23_EM_MG_FD_194515 | JGI IMG/M metagenome (GOLD analysis project Ga0307517, IMG submission 194515) | Populus trichocarpa ectomycorrhiza microbial communities from riparian zone in the Pacific Northwest, United States - 23_EM | ecosystem: Host-associated > Plants > Roots > Unclassified | place... | reverse complement strand
GCAAAACTCGTGGCGTCTGTGCGTGGGGTGGCAGCCTTCCTGGCGGTGAACGAGAACAGGTCTCCAACATTTGTGGTGATCAGGAGGTTGTTCTTGGACTTGAGCTTCGTGTTGGCGGTGCTCGCGGTCGCGAAGGTGGGGTGGAGGCGAAGTGGGTTAAGGAGGAAGGAGATTTACGTTGCTTTGGGTGTCTTGTGGAAGGCTGTCGTTGGCGGTCGCACTGGTAGAGTGAGGAGAATGGTGGAGCAGGGCGTTTGACGAATTTGATCCATAGGTGTTTTCCACAGATCAAACCGAATACCGAGAGGCGAATGGGTAATGCGTGTAGGGTAAAGGCTGAGGGCCCAACGACTATGGGCTTGGGCTGAGCCTTCGCACAGGGATGCGGAGAGGTTGATGGTGATGAGAGTGGAATTGTAGTTTGTCGATCGGTCCCATCTGGATTTTTTGTTGCTTGGAGCCGTGGAGATTCGCACTCAGGTTTTTGTTACTTTCCCTCTATTTCTAGTTGCACGTATCTACTGCTCACAGCGCGGTAATGCACATACGGAACGGTACTGGGCACCCTCTGGACATGGCCGTCATCATGTACACACGCAAGCATGAATGTACCTTAGCATAAGTTAGGTGGACTCGGGATATCCAGCCCTTGATCTATTCAAGAGCGAATCTCGTGGGCGGGGGTAAGATCAAAGTGTTCGTCATGCGCGAACTTCTGGTAAGTCGGCCGCATAAGTGACATGAGCGCAACCCGCTTATCGGTCTCAATATCCTCAATAAGGTCCTCTGAGAAAATCGAAAACCCATAGAACAATTGGGTGAACATCAATGAGGGATTATCAATCGTAAATGGGAAGTGCGAAGAGGACGGGGGTCGTGTGAGAAATGGGTCATGAATTGGGAACCAGCGCTGATGCGTACCTCTTGATGTGTAATCTAATTCTGGGCGAATGTATCCGAGCACGACGGCCCTCATCTCGTGTCCGTAAAAGTCCGCGTTGAATGGATGCATGATGTGGATCTCCTGTATCCCGAGGGCACAAAAGAAACAAATCGGTTAGGTTTAAAACCTCATCAGCGAGAAAATGGTGAAAGAGCGGCGTACAGCAGTCAATTTCTCGTTCTTGTAGAATGGGTTCCGACCCAAGCTCATGACCATCGGGTGGACTATGGTCTGTTCCTCGTCGAGCGTACCCGAAGATGGGCCATCGACTTGGTCATCGGAACGATGAGCGGAGATCTGGGCGTACCCGAAGTACACACCCAGGGGTGTGACGTCCACCATCTGAGGGAGCGAATCGTCTGGCAGATTAGCTGACCACCCAGAGTCAGTCTCGGTGCATCATTTATATGTGAGCGAGACCAACCGGTGGGGCAACCGAGGTCCTTACTGCCCCTTCCGAAACCTTTCTGGACAGCTCCGGAGAGATAGATCGGGAACGGTTTCTGGGGAGTCTCTGCCTCGACGACCTGTGGTCTCGCTGCTCTATAAGTGGGAGTCTGGGTAACTGGGCCGCCGTTGGGTAAGGTCATGGTTGGTGAGAGGAAGTGGTGGAGGGTGAGTAACAGTCAGCCGGGGTTTGGGCGATCGGCGGTACATCGTTTGATCCACTGAACCCACTCGGGCCTCGAGGCCGAGTTACTTTCCCCCGCTAAGCTCATGCGAAAGGAACTCGGTATTCAACGGGCCAATTTCAAGCGAATCAGAAACTCGGGTGACTTTAGAGGCGTTACAGTGCCGGCGCCGGGTTGGGATCCTCCGGTTGCCGCGTGGACGGCCGATCGGCTTCGGCAACTGACGAAGTAACCCTAACCCTTTCCACAACGTCAGTAAGACAGAAATCATGGTTAGCATCCCTCTCCTTCCCCACCCTCATTCGTTCACCTGGACTTCCACGCAGTCGATATTCGTCGACGACGATGGGGCTGCCATCAAATTTTTCATCCAGAAAGATATCACAGAAGAAATCAAGTCTCGCGTCGCCGGTGTTATCGCGGTGAGACTTCCACTGAAGCAACTCTCTTCCTCACTTTGATTTAACGCGAGCAGAGGCTAGGAGGACGCGTCGAAGATAAGGTCCCTAGGGCAGGCTACGTACTGATCAAACCCGATACACCCGAAGGACATCGCCTCAAAAGTTGTTGGTTAACTCCCGACCGGCCGGAACGATTCGTCGTCCCATACACCTTCGTCGAAATATGCGAGTCAAAAGGGGTACTCCTCAAACAAATATTCGTCCACGAAGACCGGCCAATGGGAGTTCATATCCACCGAAGCATCGCGAACGTGATCGTGCGCGGTAACATCGCCGCGATCATAACGGTTCGTCATCTTCGACTTATCTCGTGTACGAAACGCGTAACGGCTAGACTACAAATAGCATTCCGGCGGCGACCCGGACGCGTCAGAGGAGGAGGCGCACGTCATCCTTGCCGATAACCAGACACCCACGTTCATGCAGCTTGTCAAGAAATACGAGAGTTTCACTGGGAAGTACATAGAGCACTTTGAGTGGATCGGAAAATGCGTAGCTGCGGGACTGGTTTCGTACACTCCTTCGGTTTACAAGAACCCCGGTGGAAGGCGCCCGGGAGAGGAGTGAGCGCCCTTTGACTGAACCTTCGTTAATTCGCCTCCTGACCTTTGCGCGACAGGCGAACACAGTTTACGGCTTCCGATGAACAGCACCTATGCGAGTACATTGCGCTGAAAATTCCATTCAAGGAAAGCGGTGGAAGAACTGGGAATCGATTGTACCAACAATTATGCGAAAAGGTTCGTGCCCGGTCATCGCTGTTTACTTCATGGTTCTAAACGGGGGTTTAGGTCAATGAACCTGGTTACAGCTGGGTAAGCAGACATACCTGGCAGTCTTGGCGGGAACGGTACAAGAAGAATTCTGCTCGCCTTGATGTCGCTATCGCCAACATAGTCTCGCAACGACCGGTAATCCCTGGGGAGAAAGGCCAATATGGTTATGTCCGACTCGTCGAGGAGAAAGGGAAGAAACCCAAGAAGCCACAGAAAATTAATACTCCCCTCCCGTTGGACCCACACACCGCATCCTCTTCCGCTCAAACTTCGAGCTCTGCCCCGGGCGGGTTGATACACCCAACCTCGGCCATAACATATTCTGTCCCACCAAAAACTGAGTCAATCGCGGTTGGTGACATCTCCCGCACAGTGAAGTTGTCATCGCTGGAAGAATCACAGGAGGGCAGCGAGTGGGCTATCAGGGTTGGTGACGCCCCTCCCCCTGCATGGAGCAAGAAGAGGGGTCTATCCCAGGAGGACACTTTGGAGGATGACCCCAAGCGGAAAAGGGTAGATTCTGGGTGCGTCTTCCGGTTCTGTTAATCTGTTCCCGTCCATCGTCGGCCGACCCCTTCACTGGCGTACCACCTTTATCCCTTGTATCTCGTGCTGATCCCTGACGCCTTCTATCCGTTTAGCCTCGAGCATCACAATCGTGTCAGGGAGATTGCCGCGACATATCAATTCACCCCTAGTGAGGTTGGTTCGTATTACTTTCGCGTGAGTCAAGATCTAGAACGGACGCGGAGGAGGTTCGAGAAGGCGCGTAAGTTGCTGGACGATATGAGCGATGTCGAATAGCGCTAGGATGCGCTGCTTCAACGCTCTTCTGCTCGCTTATAGGTTCCGGTGAGAATGTGTTCCTTGCTTGGCTTTGAATTCTGCTCGTCCTGTACATATGTTACTATCGTACCGTTTCCCTCATATATTGTATTCATTATTCAAGCGGGCTGTTTTATTACGGTTGCCGCAGAGTGTGTAGGTGGAGGCCTGCATGATCAATCGCTTGAGTTGTTTGTGTTTCGATAGACCGTTTTCCACAGAATACAGCCCCGTTGTTTACATTGGGGTCTGGCACCCTGGCGTCTCCTTCCCGTTCGATTTTCGGTCTGCGGGGTTGTCCACGACTCGTAATTCACACCGGAGAGACCTCGTCAATTCTCGCAGATAGCACATTACAACCAATACAATCAAATACACCTTAAAATACAGTCCAAGGGGCTCCGGAGGAAGAGAAAAAGGCACAGGACAGATAGATCACTTGTCTAAACGGACAATGCGCAAAGGCAACTGGCTCCCTTCCTTGTATCTATTCTTGATGTACGGACGTGTGAAGACACTTGATTGCGAGCGCATGAGAAACTATCCAATGGGAAAAGAGAACAAAAAGGGGGGACTTACACATTTTCCTTGATGATGTCAGCCCCAGTATCGTGGAACGAAAAATTTGTGACGAGAATATAAATGACAATCTTGATTTCGATGATTGAGAATTGCATCCCGATGCAGGACTGTTGCGGATGTAAGATAAGACGTGCACAATTGAATCGAATTACCAATACTGCTTGCCCTGGGTCCGGCGGAGAACGTCATCAGGTTCGAGTACAGACCGGGTAGTGTCTTTACGGCGTCTGGGAGGTTATCCCAGCGGTCTGGCCTGTACCCAAAAAAAAAAATTGAACGACCCGCTCACGGATAACAAAGGCGGCCATACTTGAACTCCCATGCATCTTGTCCCCAGGTTAGCTTGTCCAGATTGAATGCTTCGATGGGAATGTGAACGATGGTTCCCTTTGTCACCCTTATAGGCATCGTGACCGCCCCGACACCACCCCCAGGTTTCCGGATCTTGAAAGGTTGAGAAGTAGGGATCTCGTCATCCTTCCCTGCTGCTCTTATCGAAGAATGGACCGGTGGGACGAGGCGCAGAACTTCCTTGATAACCTTGTCGAAGTAGGGAAGTTCCGAAATGCTGCCGTACAGCGAGTCGATTTCGTCCGCCGAGAGGTCCCCGAACGAGTCGAGACAATGGACCGTGGAGAGTTCTTCCCGGAGTCGGTCCTGCGCTTCGGGGTTCTTCGCAAGCAGCCAGAGGGTCCAGGTGATAGCGAGTGAAGAGGTGTCTGTCCCAGCGGACATGAAGGTGTTGACATTGTTTAAGATGTCTTCGTCGGATATCCGTTGGTCTGGGGGTATGTCCGTACCCAGGTTTGATTTCACTGACTCGAACCCGTCAGTTGGATTTATGCACGCCAGAAAAACGAACCCACACATCAGAGTCAACAAATCTCTGTCCTCGCTGGGTTTCCCGCTCTGAAGGGCATCCATTACTTTTTTCTTCTTTTCCTGGATGAGGGTCCCTGCGACCCTCCGAATCACCTCATGACACCTCTTGATGGTCCTCGTTGCCGAGTCCGGCTGAGTCGACACCAATGATGATGAGGCGCGCGGACATTTGATGATGTTCACTCACGAAGAGCACATTTATGATTGGGAAGTAGATCCCAAGCATTTGTCGCTTTGTATTTTGCTGCTGCTGCGAGACAGCAAGTTCAAACATATCCCTGTATGCGCGGAAGAGTTCGTTTGTGTCATCCTCAATCGAGTTGAAGCTGTAGTCAAAGCCTGAAATACCCTTAGCAGCAAACAGGCGATGGGTGAAGCATTGCACACGAACCAGCTGCTCCAATCACATCGAATGTGGTTCGACTGGCCCACATACAAACGTCTAGCACGGCTTCGTTTCCACCATTCTCGCTGATTATATCGCGCCATCGGTTTCTTAGCCTGAAACCTTTCTCGAACACGATCGGCGCGGAAGCCCTCAAGTTTTGAATCGAAAAGGCTGGCGCGGCAACACGTCTTTGTCGTTTGTGGACAATCCCCTCTGCAGAGAGCATGCCGCAACCAACCATACTGGAAAGGAAACGTCGAGTCTGCCAGGGTTTCTGGTAGATGTTCGAGTTTCTTGCAACATGATTGAGGGCGACGGGATCGAGCGTGAGCAATCGTTGGTCCCACTGTATGCTCCATTTCAATAAAGTTAGGCGACGCGAAGAACGCAGGAAACACTCACCGGACCGAATCCTTGTACCCTGACGCTCCTTCCAAAACGTTCGACAATGAGCTCATGAGTCCTGGCGGACATAGCAGGACTGTGGTCAAAGGCATCAACTATGTGGGATACAGAGCAACGCACAATGCCACTCACTTCAAAAGCAATTCCATGTGGGAATAGAAGAGGCTGCGGCGTGGCAGTCCACATACTATCCATAGCGGATCCCGCCTCGGTGCGATGGAAAACTGGTAATAGCAAAACGCGAACGTTGCCCCGCATAGGGCGAGGAGGGTCACAAAGATCTCCCAGAGCATCAGGGTGTCTCCAGAATGGTCGATGGAGGTTTTAAACTGAGCGTGTTCTGCGGTTTGCGGCTCGGTTGCATTGAGGGTGATAAATAGACCGGAGCCGAACAACGCGGCTGATGCGCTGGGCCGTTGGAAATGGTTTTGAGGAATAACGCGGTTGATGCATAGACCCGGGTTGGGGTGCTGACTTGAATGCTTTCGAGGTTGATCACTATTATGTTAACCAAAGGACGAACAGTTCATACCGTCGTTTTTTCCCCTGTTCCCGATGCTGTCTCATCTCCGTTGGTTATGGAGAGGAGCATCACGGGACGGAGGGCATTCTCAGATGCTCATGCCGAGGGGGCTTCCCTCTTGCAAGCGGTGGATGTAGCGCCTCTCGGAGGACCCCATTGGGGATTGGGGCTCATGCAGGATCTTGAGAAACGCGCAAACGATACGGGTGCGGGAAGTCACGGTCGAAGGATCCCTAGCAGGCCGCATCCCACTGGGCTCGCGCTCGTTTCCCCTTGCGCGGTTTCTAACGTCGAATCCACCAATGAAATTAGTAGCCAAGTTCCAGGGCATGCTGTACCATTAGGAAATTCTTGACCGAGTTCAATTGTTGAACCGATTTTCTATTTCACAAACCCACTGGCTCAGTGTAACCTTCAGTGCGGCATAGCTTGAAGATGGGTTCTGCATGGTCAGCTTCCCAAAAAACGGGTTTCAAACGCCGGTACTTCCATAGTAAATGGTAGCATACACCTGTGTCCGGAGTGGACTCAGGCCAATTGATCGAAAGCAAGGTCCACCATCACCGCGACAGTCACCATGTCGGGCTCATCATCATACACCACGATCCCTTACACACCCCCAGCAACGTCCGTGTATACGTCCGCAATCCAGCCAATCCAATCCACGACGACGACCTTCAATGCCTCCGGGTACCCGACCACAACCACGAGTTATGCCTCCGGTTCAGGACCGTATTCGTACGGGACGTACACGGTCCCACCGTACACATCCACGATGGCAATGAGTGGGCTATCGGGAATGACGTTGCCTTATACACCGACATCGTATCCGTCGTACTATGGACAAGCTTATTCGTCATTGTACGCGCGTCCGACTAGTCCGGCTGAACCTCCTCCCCCACCGGATTATTCGTCGATCAATCCGGAGGTGGCGACCAAGACCATTGAGAGGCTGGCGCTCGCTGGATTGAAGAATGCAGGTTTTGATGGAAGTGAACCTGGTGCGTTGAGGAGGCTGGAGGCGGAAGTTGTTGAGTGTACGTTCCCCTTCACCTTGTTGTTGAGATCGCGTGCGTAATCCTTCGTATAGACGTGAAGATACTGTTTGAGAGCGCACATGAACTTGCGAGTCTTGCGAATAGGTCAGGTCCTATCGTCACGGATCTGCTGTTGGCATGCGAGGAACAGAGTGTAGATCCGGAGCAACTGAAGAAAGTTGCTGGAGGGCCCAGAGGTAAGAAGCGAAAGTCATCAGGTACGTATTTGTTCCCTGTTCCGCTCAGCATGTAATTGTTTATCTTCCCGTAGATCCGCACCAGATCCAGGCTGCGACCCTTATGCTACCTGAACCCACACCCCCTCTGCCACGTATGATTAATGCGGACGAAGATGAACCTGGGTTGGTTATACCCGCGACACTGAGGAGTATACCTCATTACACACCTGCCCTACCCCCGAAACATACGTACTTAAGAACACCGGTATGGCCTCTCCGTTAGTGTGGGTTTCAGTCGGTTGAACTTGTTTTTCCCCAGGTTGCACCGATGAAGAAGGCCGCCGTACAATCACTCGAAAAGAAGCTGCAGAACGCGGCTCTGGTACAAGAATCACTGAAAAGTCTCATGCTCGCGACAGAGGACAACCCCGATAACGAAGATGCGAAACTGCTCGGCGCGATCGTGAATGGACAGGCGATTGGCTACCAACGAAAACGCTGGAAACTCAGCACATCATGATTATAAATGACGCGACGTCCCGTGCTGGATGCATTGTGTACATTATATAGCTGTTCACTGTTGTCTCTTGACGGTCTTTGTCTGGACACGAGGGTCCCCCCGCTCGCTGCGCTTCTTAAGTTTCTCCTGTCGCTTGCTTGTTTGCTGAGCGGCGTTGTCTTCTGCGTCATCAGCCGTACCAGAAGATCTCCCAAAGCCAAGGTACGGCCCGAGGAACGATGTCCAGATTTTGTAAAGCGCATATAGAGGGATCTATGACGCGTCGACTGTGATTTAGACCAAGTAGAGTGAGATCGAGAGGAAACGGGGCGTACGATTGCGGCTAACCACCAGAACTTCTCACCAAATATCGCACTCCCAACTTGACACGCCCCTATAAAATACCGTCCAAAAGGTGGCGGTCGGGGAGTTGGTGACACGCTTACAAGTAACGTAAATAATGTCGAAACCCCATTCGATTACACCTGGTTGTTTGAGGTCCTCCCCGGGTGAAATCAGCTCCCCTGTGCCGGTCCGCTTTGGTTCCCCTATCCTGGCCAGATACCTAGCGATGAGTGTTGAGGGTATGTGCGAGATGATGTGCACCCAGAAGGATAGTTGGGTGGGTGAGATCGATTTTGTGCGGAAGATGATTCGGATGAGCATGGAGAGGGATGTGGCGATGAGCAGACCCTGTCGCAGGTTCGAGATGGCTCTTTCATTGCTCGCGGCCGTTTTCTTTGCGGAAGCGTTCGCCATTGTCGCTGGCAAAGGAGAGAGACGTTGCAATCGTGGGAAGCCATCAGTGATCCTCCCTCCCACCGCACACGAACCACACCCTCGTCCTGGTTTCTGCTTGCGCTCCTCCAAAGAAATTCGGCTTTTTCTCTTCATCCCGGCGAGATCGCAGGTTTGAAGTCCAAGCGAAACATGCCCGCAAACATGCTCAACTGCGAGCCCCTCGCAAAGTTCGCAGAAAGGTAACGTATCCCTTCTCCCCAAGCGCGTTGTTCCTTGCGGCCCTGTCATTCTGGCCCAGTGGCGTTTCGATCCCAGCTCACCTCTCGTTTGGCTCGGAGGCTTATCTACTTCCGCAGACTGTACTTTACCACCTTCTCCGGGGTTCTACCCAAGCCACAGCACCTCAATACCCGCGGCCCAGATTTCAAACCTCCCCCCGCCCGAAGCGCTGGCCACGGTGCTAGCGGGTCCAGGACCGAACCCGTCCCCGAGACCGACTCTCAAGCGTTGTACTACTATTTCACCCTCGACGATGACCTATTCTACCTTTCGTTCTACCAGGACTGGGGCCCGTTGAATATGGCGATGGTCTACAGGGCGTGTATCCTCATACACGAGTTGCTCGAGGTGAGTGTACTTTTTGGGTTCCCGAATCGTTTGTCGGTACGAAAGGATGCTTAAATGCGACGTTTGTGGGGTAGGATAAGGAACTAGCACCTTATCGGCTGGTGTTCTATTCGTCAAGTGATCCGAGGAAGAAAGCCAACGCTGCACTGCTGATAGCCCTCTACATCGTGCGTCACTCTTTTCGCACGAACCCTCGCCCTTGCTCACCGACGTTCACCTCCTCTTTTTTGTCCTTAGATGGTCGTACATCGTCGAACACCCTGGGAGGCCTTCCAACCCATCGCAGAGCTCGAGTTCCTCTGCTTCCGCGACGCAGGAAAGGGTCGGTCCGACTTTAACCTAAGCATCCAAGACTGTCTCTGGGGTATCTGGAAAGCCATCCAATGCGGACTGTGCGATTTCTCAGAGTTCAACCTCGACGACTACGAATTCTACGAGAAGGTCGAGAACGGCGACTGGAATTGGATAACGCCGAGCTTCATCGCCTTTGCTTCCCCGGTCGACCCGAACTGGATCAAGAAGCAGAAGGAGAAGAACGGCCAAGTCAGCCCCAGCCCATCCAAGCACGCACTGGAAAGGAAACTGCCCCAACCGTTTCTGAATTGTCTCGACTACTTTGAGCAGAGGAACGTCAAACTTGTGGTCAGGCTCAACAACGAGCTGTACGATCGCCAAATGTTCGTTGATCGGTCAATCGATCACGTCGAACTTTACTTCGATGACGGGACAAACCCCACCGACGAAATTGTCCGGAAGTTCATCGACATGGCGGACGAAGTTATAGAAGGTGGAGGTGTTGTCGCTGTTCACGTAAGTTGCTCACCGCACACGCTCCGGTTTCTCAAGTTTATCTTGACACCAAATCTCCGTTCGTAGTGTAAAGCTGGCCTTGGGCGAACGGGGACCCTGATAGGAGCTTATCTGATTTGGAAGTTCGGTTTCACTGCAACGGAGGCCATTGCCTTCATGCGCATCGTCCGTCCTGGGACGGTTGTCGGGCCGCAACAACAGTATATGTATCTCAAGCAACTGGAATGGGCGAAGTGGGCTGCGGTAGACGAGATGAAGAAGCTCCAAGCACAACAAATTGCCGCCCTCACTGCCGCCGCCTCCGCCACGAAGGTTATTGCCCCCGCTACTCCCCCTGCCGAGGACGAAGAGATGAACGAGGCTTCGCCACCGACGACGACTACGACCGCCACGACCGCCACGACAATCCTCACAAGACAGTTACCGCCTGTGACCCCAAACAAGCACATTGCTGCTGCTCAAGAGAAGGCGAAACTGATCTCTCCTCCCGGACAACCTCGCAAAACGCCTGTGGCGAAACGGAAAAGCACGAACGACTGGGAAGAGGAGAACGAAGAGGTCTTCCCGCTGATTGGTGAGGCGACACCGGCGACAACGACGACGACAACGAATACCACGACCCCGGCTCGGCCACAGAAAGTCAAGAAGACGGCACCTCGCTCCGCTGCGCCCACCACGAGAGTTGCAACTTCGGAACAGCGGCCGACCAGGGTGACCCGATCGACCACGAACGCAAAGAACAAACTTGTGTCGGGACAGACGAATAACCTCACCACTGGGAGTCCGGTGAGGAACACCAAACCTGTCGGTGGCGTGCAGCCGCCGAATAAGATACCCAGGTTGGCTCACGGGACGACAACGAGGAGCACAACGTCAAAACCTGAACCAATAAACACCAATACCAGCTCCAACCAGAATTCGAATTCCAACAGTAATACCACGACGTCGAAGAAGGCCCCGCAGAAGACCTCCACACCTAGCACTCCTACCCTTCCTTCGAGACTTCCCACGTTGGTGGGGAAGAGGCTCACCCACCAGACGTCAAACTCGCTCTGCGACCTGGCTGTCGGGACACGTTCGGCGAACAGGAGTGGGAGCGTGGGGTTGGGCGGGGTGAAGGAGGACTCTGCGTGGGTTTCTGAGAACGCGGGGGCGGTTTCGATACCCACGAGTCGGACGGAGAAGCCGAGTTTGAGGAGCTCGAGGAGGAGAAGGAGCAGTTTCAGTGAGGCTTGAGCGTCATCGAGTCTTCTGACCCCCCTCCCACACCGCCGAGGCGTGGCCCCATTGCCTGCGGTCATATCTTGAACTTCGCGCGGCCCGCTCTTCCTCCCTTCACTCCCACGCACGCTGCTTCCCATTTATCGTAGCACACCATCGTATCCGTGAATCAAGATTCAAGCGCCTCAAGTGTTTTCCCCGTCGCATCACCGCTGCACACATATCCTTGGTATACCATATAGGCGCTTTCATTGCACCACTTTCCCCATAATTATTGTTTGACCTGGTTTCAAGCGCTTTATCATCTATTCGTTTGTTTACCACTTGAAATACTCGACCCCCCTACCTTCCATCCCCCCTCCTGATCCCGTCGCTCTACACCTTCAACTGTGTGACCTTATTGTTGGTTTATCCTCCATCACTGTTCATGATCTCTCTCTCGCCCTCGCATATCCCAGCATGTATTCTGCTATCACCTTTCCTTTTTCTACACCGCCAACACTGCATCCTACATTCATCGCCCGGTTGAACGTTTTGGATATCTATCTCCTTGTTGACGAATGAGTTAATCGTGGGACAATGTGTGACCGGATGACTGCATTAATCTATCCGTAAGCTTACGCGCACACGTTTTCCCTACCCATCGTGCCATATCGCAGATCACGTCTATTCTTGTCGTTCAACAATGCATGAGAAATTCAGTGGACTTGTGTGGATACGTCAGGGCCGGGAGGGTGGTTTATTGACGTTGTGAGTGGTGTGTACTGCCAGTGATTGTTTGGGGGAATTGCGATTACGGTGTGGAAGCTGGCCGTTCATGAACAATTCCAGAGACAGGTTTGCGTTCAAATGGTGGAAGCCTTTATTGCGAGAACAAGAAAGATGGATATCAGTTGGTTTGTGAATGAAAACGACGAATGCGACAGACAATAGGGATCCGGTTTAGAGTCACAAATAAAAAAGTAGTGAGGGACTTTCCTCGCTGGTGCTTGAATTCGACCGCACCCACATCTTCCGAGGCACTGCCATTTTTGTTCTGCAGAAAGTTGATGCTGAAGCGTCGACCCGGAAGAGAGATAACCATGTGCCCCTGCCTGAGTGAGATTTTTACGGGGCATCTCTCATTGTCGGATCCCAACGCGCAGCATGCTCGACCCATATATAAGTTTAACCTGCCATGGCCGGGTGAACACCAACATCCTTCTTCTCAAGCACTTGTTTGACACCCCCCGCCCCTCTACGACAAACTCAATCGCAATGGACGCCTTCTCTCGATACCTCTTCACCAATTCTGAAGAAATTGATTTCCCCATCGAATCCGAGACCAGCGGGAGTACAACCACGGTCTACTGTATCATCGCCTAAACGACTTGGCACCGTATACCTCCGAACATCGCGTTGTGGCCATTCCGGTGAGCTATTTCCTTCATTCTTTCGATCGCGACGATCATTACTAACGGGATGAGGCTAGCTGACGCCACCACCACCATGCATCATTTCCCGCATTCTTGACGGCTTGGTGACCGTCCATCGCTCCTGATGAGCCCAATTCTGCGCTTCAGCTTCCTTTCTCCACAACTCCAGCAGTTGTTGTATTTTTACAGCAACTCATCTCCTCTTCTATATCGCTAAACGCCTCCGCAAAATATCCAGACACCTAACTACAAATAACGATATCACAGATCGCCTACTGACAGTACTGAAGAACGATCCCCTGTATTTAAACTCCTGTTTTGCTGCCCCCCCCTTTTTTTTTGTGTTGGCACAGTGTGCCGTTCGAAGTGGCCAAAATATAAATCCCATCGCGCAAATATAAGTCACGTCTCGCGGACGCAAATGATATCACTCTTGGTGACAGGAGCTAGCATCTGATCTGGAAGTTTGGTTTCACTGCAACGGGGGCCATCGCCTTCGTGCACATCGCCCGTCTTGGGACGATCAGCCCCCAGTAACAATGGATGTACCTCAAGCAACTGGAATGGGCGAAGTGGACCGCAGTGGGCGGGATAAAAAAGCTTCAAGCACAACCAATTGTCGCCCTCACTGTTGCCACGAATGCTATTGCCCCTGCCACCCCCCCTGCCGAGGACGAAGAGATGAACGAGGCTTCGCCACCGACGACGACAACCATCACCACGACAATCCTCACAAAACAGTTGCCGCCTGTGCCGCTCCGAGCACATTACCGCCGCTCAAGAGAAGGCGAAACTGATCTCTCCTCCCGTATCACCCCGCAAAACGCCTGTGGCGAACGAAAAAGCACAAACGACTGAGAAGAGAAGAACGAAGAGGTCTTCCCGCTGATCGCTGCGCCGACCACGAGAGTTGCAGCTTCGGAACAGCGGCCGACCAGCCTCCAAGTCTTTGCTTCATTATATACCCACAAATAAATGAAAATTAATTCGCCGAGTACTTATGCACACACTCAAAGAAGAACCTGAGGTCATCGGGGTCGACTCCGGGCGTGATACCATGTCCCAAGTTTGCGATCCACGCCCTTGTCTCCTCACCGCCTTTAAAACTCTCGCACATCCTCTTAACCTCCCGCTCGATCGCTTCTTTCCCACCATACAACACGTTCGGATCCAGGTTACCCTGGAGCGCGACACTTGAACCGACGGTCTCCCGGGCAACGGACGGTTCGATGCACCAGTCCAGCCCAATCACATCGTAACCGCCAGTCTGAGTGATATTTTTCAGGGACCCATTCGCTCCCTTGGGAAAGAGGGTGAGAGGAACAATTGGGAGCCCTTGAGCCTTTAATTGCTGGCGCACTTCTGTGGCGATGTGTTGGAGGGAGGGTAACGAGAACTCGGCGAAATCGTGGGGTGAGAGTTCACCGGCCCAGGAGTCGAAAACTTGAAGGAGCTGAAGGACAGAACGACATGAGTAAATCAGGGCGAGATCGTCCGCAAATCCCTCACCTGTGCCCCAGCCTTCACTTGACCGACAAGGTATTCTACACAGACTCCTGCTATCCTGTGAAGCAGGTTCTTCGATTCCGAAGGGTGCAGGTACAGCCAACTCTTGGCCTTTTGCAGCGTTTTACTTCCCCCACCTTCAATCATGTACGCAAACAGAGTCCAAGGCGCACCAGAAAAGCCGATCAAAGGAACTTCACCCTTGAGTTCTTTCCTCGTCAATGTTATGGCCTCAAACACGTATCCCAACTCCTTCTCCACGTCAACGACCTTGCATAGCTTCGTGTCGACGTCGTCGGGGGTGTTCAAGGGATCTGGGAAGTGTGGACCGGGGTTCATTATCACCTCCATACCCATCGCTTGCGGAACGACAAGGATATCGGAGAAGATGATCGCAGCGTCCACTAATCCGGAGTATCTACGGATTGGTTGAAGGGTAATCTCGCACGCGAGGTGAGGTGTCCTGCAGATTTCGAAAAATTCGTGTTCCGCACGGACAGCACGGAATTCTAGGTAGAAACAAAAACCGTGGGGTTAGGTCTATTACTCGAGGAGGATGACGGCGGCTCGCACCGGGTAGATAACGACCGGCTTGTCTCATAACCCAAACCGGCGCCCTCTCGGTCACTTCACCTAAATCCCATTCAGTCTGTAGCTGCATTAGCGAATGACCGGGGTGGGATACCTCGTGCAGCTCGTAAAAGCAAATCGTTCTTCAACTCTGGGAAATCATGCGGGGTGGTCATCCTTGAGTAATCTTCCGCCTCCGTTTCTAAATCTGCTTCCGATTCCCGGTCCGACCGAACCGGATTCTGAGAGCGGAGGGGGGGGGGGGAGCGGGAGAGTGAGAAGGAGAGAGGTCGCGGCGACTTTTGGGCCGATCGTGGCCGATCATCTGTGGCGATTTGGTTTTCGGCGATCTCCATCACGACTTGACCGTGTTGTTGCACATGATCTGTTGGAGGTCATTGTCGAAACCAGCATGTCCATAACAAATCCGGCACAACTTGTCGCAGAGTAAGCATCTGGTTGACACTAGTCGGCACTCGTTGGTTGACATGGGATGCTCCAGGTACAAGAAATCTGGCGAATTCGACCGCCTCAGACGAGAGATCCTATCAGATTTCCAGAGAAGTGTAAATCCCTACGCTTTACCCCATTTGGAGGGTGACAGAAGGTCTAATATAAGGCGTATAGGAGGCTGTTCGGCCTTTGCTCTCTCGAGTCGAGAACATCGCCCGCCAAAAGTTGCAGGCGGATCGCAAACTCGAGTACCTACCGCATGAGGCGGTTCACCGAGAGCTCATAGCAGAACTTGATAGGTAAGGGTGGTAACACATGCCATTTATGGTCCCCAGAAACTTCGTGCTCATAACCAAATGAGGTATCCTGTCGTCGAACGTGCCGTTGGCGAGTTCCGCACAAGGTCAGATAGGCTATACCCCTCCGAAGTAAGGGCTAGTTTGAAGAGCCTCCTTCGGGATACTCAAAAGCGAGAAATAAAAGATGAATCGGGTCAGTGTCAGAACGTTCCCTGGTCGTGCGAGGCCTGATCTTTTCTTTATTCCGCAGCGAGGAAAGTCGAGGAGCCGACGAAGCCTCCCGCGACAGCAGCGGTCAGCGTTGTGCCGCCAGTACCCACTGAAGAACAAGTGGGGAAGAAGGGCGTTGAAGAGGTCAAGGTAGAAGATGCAAAGAGGAACGATGACGGGGATGTGATGGATGTCGTGAAGACCTCTGCCCAACTACCGCTCAAAGAAACCACTACACACGCGAACGAACACCTCCCTGGCAAACCTACACCCGCATCTACAGATAGGATGGGAGCAGAAGATGACCCCCATGCCCCCCACGTACATTGAGCTGTCATCCTCGGAGCATAGCACACCCACAAATCCTCACGGATGACATCGGGGGGCGGGTGGCGCTCATGCATCACAGGACGCTTCGCCTCCTCTACACTGACGCTCACCGTTGAGACTTCCCGTACACCAGAAAGGGACGGTTGGGATGCAAGGATGGTTCTTCATTCACACCTACCCTAGTTGTTGCTAATGATAGTGGTACATCGAGCGCTTTGTCTATTTTACTCCAGCGAAGAAACGGGAATCAAGAAACAAAAACGATGGGGTGGGAAAACGACACCAGCGTGATTTAAGCGTAGAGGTCGTCATCTCCACCGTCGCCACCGAACGTGGCATTTCCACCAGTGCCAGCAGTACCGACGCCAGCGGCGTCACCCGGACCTTCGGGGAACTTGAAGTTGTTGCCGAACGAGCGGGATTGCTGGAGATTCTGAGCGAACATCTCATACCGCCTGATATCGGCGTCGGAGACGGAACGACGAGCGTATTTCATAGCCTCCTCGAAGTGCTCCCTGGAAAAGGGTGAGATCAATAGGGTGATTGCTCGTGAGATATAAATAATGCGAACCTGGTGATGACCGGAACGGGGTCATCCTCTTCCTCATCCTCCTCCATCTTCACTTCATCTCCAGCGGCCTCTTCACGCTCCTTTCTCTCCCGAGCCCTTCGAATATCAGCCTCGATACTCTCCCTGATAGCCAACTTGGCAGATCTCTGGCAAACCTCAGTAAGATCGGCACCAGAGAACCCGTGAGTTGATTTGGACAGGAAGCCAAGGTCGACGTTGGAGGCGACAGGAGAATTCCTGAGAGTAGCCCTCAAGATCGAAAGGCGTGAAGGTTCATCGGGAAGCGGGATGTAAATCAACTGATCAAGACGACCAGGACGAAGGAGAGCGGGGTCGATATGGTCGGGTCTGTTGGTAGCGCCAATGATGAAGACGTTCTTCTTCTGGTTCATACCGTCCATCTCCGTCAATATTTGGTTGAGAACACGGTCTCCAGCACCTCCAGCATCACCAGCGGAATTACCACGGGCCTTGGCAATCGAATCCAGCTCATCGAAGAACATCACGCAAGGAGCGGCGGCACGGGCCTTGTCGAAGACATCACGGACGTTGGCTTCGGACTCACCGAACCACATGGTAAGTAGTTCAGGACCCTAGAGTCGCAGGTTGGAATGAGAGCTCTCGAATGTGTGAGAATGTGGACTAACCTTGATACTGATGAAGTTCGCTTGGGTCTCGTTAGCGATGGCCTTGGCAAGTAATGTCTTTCCAGTTCCTGGAGGTCCATAGAACAAGACACCCTTTGATGGAGACATCCCGTACTTGAGGAATTTGTCGGGATGCTCGACGGGATACTGCACGGTTTCCTGTAACTCCTGCTTGACCTTGTCCAATCCACCAATGTCGTTCCAAGTGACAGTTGGAATTTCCACAACCGTCTCGCGCAAGGCAGAGGGGTTTGAGGTTCCCAGGGCAAAGCGGAAGTTCTCCATCGTGACACCCAACGAATCCAAAACCTCAGCGTCGATCGTGTCTTCCTCAAGGTCGATAAGGTCCATTTTCTCTCGGATCTGTTGCATGGCCGCCTCCGAACAGAGAGCAGCAAGATCGGAACCGACATAACCGTGCGTGTCGGCAGCAATCTGCTCGAGATCAACGTCATCACCGAGCTTCATATTCTTGGTGTGGATTCGGAGAATCTCGAGACGGCCAGTAGGATCGGGGATGCCAATGTCGACCTCACGATCAAACCGACCAAAACGACGAAGGGCGGGATCAATCGAATTTGGCCTGTTGGTGGCAGCCATGACGACGACATTTGACCTCGCCTTGAGACCATCCATAAGGGTCAAAAGTTGGGAAACCACACGACGTTCGACTTCTCCGTTGGTCTGGCAAAAATCAGATTAAAGAAGCGCGAGGGAAATACAGATACTGACCTTTTCACGCTTTGGAGCAATCGAGTCGATCTCGTCAATAAAGATGATCGCCGGTGAGTTCTTCTCCGCTTCCTCGAAAGCCTTTCGCAGGTTACTCTCGCTTTCTCCTGCCATCTTACTCATAATCTCCGGGCCATTTATGAGGAAGAAGAATGCACCAGTCTCGTTGGCAACGGCTCGGGCCATCAGGGTTTTGCCTGTACCAGGTGGGCCGTACATGAGGATGCCCCGGGGCGGCTTGATACCGATCGACTTGAAAAGCTGCGGGTGACGAAGAGGAAGTTCGACCAATTCACGAATCTGTGCCATTTGTTTTCTGCAGCCGCCGATGTCGTCATAGCCAACGTCGTTCAGGTTCGATTCTTCATCCTCTCGTTTAACAGGATCGCCCTCTGAGGTGAAGTTAGCAGGTGTAATGAATCGAGTGTGAACGACGGACATACCAGTGTGGATGACAGTATCCTGTGCAACGATGCAGTACTCTGCCGGATCGGTTTCGACGACTTTGAATTCCACGGTCCTCATTCCACCACGAACGAGGAAGGTGTCACCCTTGCGGACAGGTCGATATGCTAAGGTTCGCGTAAGGAAGTGTCCTAGATTATTTGCACTTAATGCACTTACCCTCCAAGAAGTATGGTTTTAAGTAAACATCAAAGATATTTCCACTAAGACCCTCGATGGAATCGTCAAAGGGGAGGATGTGGACGCGTTTGCCATATTTGATATCGGGACACTGGTGAACAACTGCGACATCTCCCAGCTTCACCCGTAGGTTGTTTCGGGCGACCTTGTTCATTTGGATCCTTCCCTCTTCAACATCATCGGAGCTGAGAACGATGAGGACAGTGTCGCGTCTCTTCTTCCCGCTGAAAAGATGGTCAACAGAAATTCGCGAGCCTATGAAACCCAACATACCGGACGATGATAGTGTCTCCTCGGAAGAGCTGCAGCGTCTCCATTGTGGCTGGGTTGAGAGTGGCGACTGCCTCCCATTGTGAGCATGTATCTGGCGTGCAAGCGAAAGAACTCACCAGAGTTGTCATCCGATGTGGCTTCATCTACGATGAGACGATGGGGGCTACAAAAACGGTGTCAGAAGTGTTGCTGGATGCGATGAACGCGGAGCTCCATACGATTTCTTTGTCCGCAAGATAGCGGTCGCGGTGTCGTTTGGGCCAGGCTGGGGAGGAGCGCCACTGGGATCGGCCATGGTAATGGTAGAGGTATTAAGATGTTGGTAGTGGGGGATTAACGGTAACTGAGCGCAGCGATGAACGACCCGAGCTTATATACCACCGCAAAGTTAGGGCAAGAGAGGTACGGGGTACGCGCGTCGCCCTCGTGACTCGTGGGAATTATGAAACCCAAAGTGATCGATGCTCGGTTTCTGGAAGGAAGTGGAAGGACCACGAAATCTAGAAACCGAGTGGGTTTTGGGCTCACGACTACTTACCCTATCGCGTCAAGTCAACGGAACGGCAATCGTGGCGTCCTGCCGAGTCTCGGCGGTGTTTACCGCATGTCATTCAACCCCGTCGGTTCGCGAGATCCAGCGAACTCCCTGGAAATTGAAAGCCCCAGGAACACAGCAGATGTCCGATGACACCTCCAGCCTAACACCGAGAGGTTGAGACCGCAACTCCCGACGCGCTACGAGGGAGGCAGTCGCGGGCGTATTGCTGACCCTCGCAAGGCGAGGCCGCTTTTTGACGTTTAGGCCTGGTGCGACCGACTCTCCGGAGAAAGGAGCGACCACTCAGATCACCGCACTTCACGCGGCTATGGAGAGAACTCTGCCAGCCAATATCAGCACTCAGATTGTTGTACTTCTGGAATTTCTTCTTGCAGATGAGAAGGGGACGAGTTGGTTGTTTGCTGGGGCCACGAAGGCATAATCCATCCGAGAGAACTTGGATTCCTGTTTACGTGATGATTCCAGGGAGGAATCCCATCCATCGCCGGCGTTTTGAATGCGGACGCCACGATAACCCTTGCCCAGCTGAAGGTGGAAGTGGAGAAGATGAAGATGAAGATGAGCTTCGTTGGCCCATTTGATTGCGACAGAACTTGGTAACCTCATCTCCGGAGGAAGGAAGGTTTCCTCAGAGACATCGATTTTACAGGCGAACGTGAAGTCGGCGTCATCCCGCGTCCATTCCCGATCATGCGGAGGGCTGTTTCACCCCTGATATGTATAGGTGAGCCTCTAACGAGCAAACCATTGAAGAAACCTGCCTCACCCTCGCTCGTCTCGCTGTACCTCCGTAAAGTGCCCTTCCCCGCACACTTTAGCTTGGTCTTCAGCCCTTGACACCGACTCCGCCAATGGTGGTCATGCTCATATAGTGGTAAAACATTCAGAATGTGAAGCCAGGCGTCAGGTGGCGGAAGCTGATCTCCTGACCAGGTGCGAGGACATTTTCGGTACCCCCAATCATCACTATTCATTCTGTCCAACCAACACACGGGGGAAACCAATGTCCGCTGCACGTTTATTGCCCGCCGAGAACGAACAGCCGAGGGACCCCCACTGGAAAATTAGTGCTGCTTCTCATGTTCTCTCCGACCCTCAGCGCCGTCGCCTGTGGGTTTATGTTGGTCGGTCGGTGGCTGGTACATGCGAAGATGCCATGGGAATTATGCGTGGTCATTGAGCATGGAGTGCTTGGTGCGCGTTGGCCATTGTTATAGGTACCACAATGCCTTACATGCCGGCAGGGCGGCTTCCGATCCTGTACCGATGCTGGCATCGGGAAGTTAGCATCGGCAACATCCCTATGTTGGATCCTCCGGTGACAACGAAGCCGCTCGAAGCACAGCCCACCGAACAACTCATGACACAACTCTCGATGATGTGGATGAGTTGAGGAAGTATGCCGCCTCACTGGAAAACCCAATTAGGAAGACGGGTTTCTCGGACATTAATGCTAAGGCTGCTAGTTTGGAGGATTATTTCACATTCCGCGGTGCAGGGGTGGGATTGGGTATCCCCAGTTGTGCGAGAAAATCTAACTGATATGACTTCCACGCAAGGGACATACGAGTTCATGTCCAACTGGGCTGGTGGAAATTCAGGTTCCTGCCTGCACTCCCCCATCGATGATCTCGAATCCTTCTACCACACGACACGGTGGGCAGCGACCCTCAATAACTGTGCGAATATGGCGGGAACGTGATTCAACAGCTTCGGGAAATGATTGGCGGGTTACAGGTGGGACCCGGTAAGTTTCACGGTTCGGGATGCGGTCTATCTTGTTACGAAGAGAGGTGGAATATGGTCCACTCTTCTCTCACTCTCTAGCCTTTTTAAGTCCAGGGCCGGCAAAGCTGGCCACCCTAGGCCGCGGCCGGATGAATGTGATGAGTGAGGCCGAAGCACCCGACGATGAGGGGAAGAATTTTTATGGCTACCGTGCCACCTACTGCCCTATCACCTTCCAGAGGTCGAGAAACTGGGACACGCACGCGTAAATTGAGTACTACAGCTTGAAATACTACAGTAGATCACGTAGGAGATACACCAAGATCCTCTCAACTGCCCAAAAATTCCTTCAAGGGCGCTGGGTTGGGTGTTCTCGGCGGGTTTTCGCTCAGGTGAAGAGTAATGGTTAAACACCGACGATCCATCATTCTTGCCGGTTGGACATGATCCACTCCGACTTGACCAGCTTGACCTCAGCCGAATGTCCGGCGGTCTGCCCTCCTAACTGGAGGCGAAGCAACCGGGCCACGATCACAACCTCGTTGCCCAACTCCAATTCCACTTCTGTTCCTCAGGGTCGCGTTCGCACAATCTACGCGTTTCAACATCCGGTCTCCAAACCCTGACGGCCCTGTCATAACAAGTCGCGAAGATATCGTGACCCCAATCCACAGCTCCAACCTCAGAACGGTTTCCCCCCAACTCTACCACGCTGCACTTCCCCTCCCATGGGGATATTTCAAAGTTCCTCGATGCGTTGCCGATATCGTACAAGAAAGCCTTTCGATCCGATGAGCCAGTGACCATCCACCTGCCGCACGGTGAAATCGCCGACTTGACATAAAACGAGTTCGTCCGCATCGTCTCGTGGGAGAATGTTGAAGAAGAGATCGGAGTCAAGGTATCGGCGCTGAAGGTGTGAATATTTGAATCGTTGGCCAGGGCGAACAGCAAGCCTTCGGTGGGTCCAGTGCCAACAGAAAGGCTTGTGATACCTCGCGCACGTCGACTGGAGGAAGAGTCAAATTCAATGGTGGGATCCAGAGGGGACATCTGGATAGGACGGGTCTGTCTTTTTGGGAGCTTGGACTTCTGACCGGGAAACCGGATGTCCCATTCTCGTAGAACGCTATTGATGTTGGTAAGAGGTTGGTTAGCGGGCCAAGTAGGTCCGACATACCCGTCGAACGCGCCGCTACTGATGACGGAATACGGCTTTCCGATAGTATATGTCAGACTGGTGATGCTCCTTGCTACCTTCCGCCCATTGGGGGTACATCTCATCCCAACGTCTTTGTGCGCCTGCGGGATGATCAAGCACGGTCCAAGTTCCCCACGTCCTGTTGACGTTCTCCAGTTCCCGCCCACCCGAAGGTCCCAGACGAGGATTGTCCCGTCACGGCCACCGCTGCATAGCACATTTCCGTTCTCCGGCTCCCACACAATGGATTTCACGGACTGCGTGTGTCCAGCCAAAGTGGTGAGCCGATTCTCGTGACGAACGGAAGAGATGACGATGGACTGGTCGCCCGAGGCAGTCGCGATGTATTCATCGTTCGGATGCCACTTCAGGTCAAATACGGCATTGCAGTGGGCAGCGAGCACGGTTCTCTGTGGTTCTGTGTGGATGGTCAGCACAAACACACGGAGCGATTGAAAAAAAAACCATACCATAATCCCAATCTTCCCGTTTAGTGGTGTTCAGTATGTGAACCGCACCGTCTTCGGCTGCGACGGCCAACAAAGAGCTCTTTCCACATTTTGAGCCTAGGGGTAACATTCAGCCAGGATCCTGACTTTCGCCCAATGGCCGCCTCATACCATTGGAGAAGGCACAGGTGTATGGTGGCGAGATGGAGACACCATCCCTGACGGAGTGACAGGAAAACGTGTCAGCCATTTCTGATGAAACAAAGCTCTCCAATATCCTGTTCGTTGGTACTAATGGCACTCGTCAGCTCCCGCCCACTACTCTGCCAGAAACGAGATACGTACTTGATGGCTGCGTGAGCACGTTTCTCGCCCGATACATGTTCCGTAGCATCTTGAACGTGTTCGTTCTTGGGACGCGTATCTCCTCTACAAAATCCTCAACAGGGCTCTGCGATTCGGCCTCCTGGTTCTCCGTAGTCACTTCTATCCTCGGTTTCTTATTGAGTGGTCCGGTGGTGCCATCGTCTGGAGGGCGTTTTTGGCTTTGGAAAAACGCGTGAAGCGTAGTCCCATCACCGTATACGTTTGTGGTATTTTGCAGGACTGTGCTCGGCTGGTTATCCATCGGGAGTGGAGGGTGAAAGTCACGTAATTATCGTTAACGGCGAAGTCACCGAAGCGCGTACAACCTGATCACGTGTTCGCGTTTCGGATCAAATTTCGGCCCGGGCAGGTGGTCTAAACGGGTCTGTTTTTCACGATGATCTTTGTTTAATGGTAATACAGGATTATCCACAAATTCGGTACGGTAGTAACGCTTCTACGCTTATTCAAGGCTTTTGCCTATTCCCGAACAGCCACTGCATGCTCTGGAACGCAGCCTAGAAGGAACAGAGAGCAATCAGCCTCACCGAGTCGCGCGGGGGGGACGAGATTCGGGGATCTCACCTGGGGAGAGAACTGCGGAACCATATGGCCACTAAGTACGACCTCATAATACCCAAGCTTTCGTTCGTTCTGGACGGTGCCCATCGCCCCCATGCCCTCGACGATGAAGCTATCGGGTTTCGGTGCCCGTTGGAATCCTTGCTTGCCGCCCCCTGAAAGGTCGCGAGTTCGGAACACCCCCACGTAAAGAAGCTAACACGGAAACTCACAAGTCATGCTGCGATGGAAGAACAAGGAAGGTCAGCCTTAAAAACTCACGGGTGCTCGTCGTGACTGCACTCACTTTTGCAATACGACCCTAGCTCCCTCGGCGATGAATATATAGTCAGCCAAACCATGAATGATAACGCTCCGGTTACTCTTCTCAATGACATCCGGAAGCACGGTGAATACAGGTGGCAAACTAGCATCACCATCAGGAAAGACGTTATTCTCAGTGCATTCGGTCCAGGTCTGGTTTACGGGTGCGTGGATAGCTTTCTTCACGTCTTCGCGGTCGAAATAGATCGGGGATTGTGCGCTGGGGAAGGTCCCACTAGAGGGATCCCATCAGCTAATGTACTCCGGAGGCACTCTACAACATCTTACGGGAAACCCAGGACATCCCACAGAACGGGATACTACAAGTGAATCAGTCACCTGCGCAAAGCGGTCGAGAATAATAATGCACTAACCACGTCGAAGATCCTGTAAACGTTGAACGCAGGATTAACCAAAAGGGCAGCATTGAAAATATCCGTCCAGAGATCACATCCCGGATCAGCATCCACGCTCTTTCCAGGCAACGGAAGCAGTCCTTTAGGTGGGTACTTGAGATGTTTAGCGAGGTATCCAGCATATTTGCACTCCTTGTTCTTCTTGTCGAGGAAGCGCAAGAATGTTTGGCTATCGGAGAGTGGCGCTTGAGATTGAACAGCAATTCTCGGGGAGATCAAAACGCACTTGAACGAAAAGACGTGTTCGTATTTGTGAACAAAGTCGACTGCAGGGATTTGGTCTTGGACAACACCCCACCCAAGCAAGGCTAGAGGAAACGAAGGTGAAATGCGCGGCAGGACGATTAGGAAGGGGGGCTGCTCACGGTCGGCGATCCAAATTCCTCGCAGCCACAGATCAAGGGGTGCCTTCTTTTTGTAAATATAGTCAGCGATGTCTACGGAAGGTCAGCGCACAATCCAGAACGTATACAGACCTACGACTCACAGGGAATATACATCCCGGCGTACTATATGACACCCGGGTGTTATTCAGTACCCACAACACAGCTAAGACGATTCCGGACGTACACTCTCTCCGCTAAGGTACGTCTTCTTACCCTTCAGTTCCGGGAAAACTTCCAGGAACTGCTGCAAGAATCCAACAAACTGGGCAGCCAAATCATCTTCGTTCCTGATGTTTGGTGTTCCCTGAGAGAAACCGGTCCCGACCGGTTGTTCAATGTACAACATGCTGGATAAATTTGTCCAACTGTACTCGTTCACTGTGGGTTTGTATTGACCCCAAGACCATGAGAAAGGCTACCGAAACGCAGAAGTTTTGATCCTCAGTATGGTCATTCACTTGAGACAGAAAATGAGGGTTCTCACGCACTCCGTTCTCCTGAAGCAACCCCTCGAACGAAGAGCATCCGGGACCCCCATTCGTCCAAATCGTCAACGAGTCGTCTCTTCCTGTCGGCCCGGGTGGGAAGAACCAAAAGAACAACTATGGAGACGCCTCAGCATCTACACACAACATATACCAAGGACAGCTTACCTTTCGTGTCTCATTCTTGTCCCCGCTGATGGGTAACAACCCCGCCCAACTAGGACCGACATCCCAATCGACCTCCGGTATCGTTGTACCATCAACATAAAACGCTGCCCCCCCCCCAGTCAACACGAGACCTCTCGCAACAAGAACAACTCACCAGACGCAGTAGGGTTCGAAAACGTGAAATTCTTCACGCCCACGCTCAATCGAACATCACCACCAACGATTGGCACCGCAAGCCTGTTCCTGTTGAACCTATCTGCCGCTTGGCGTTGAAGAGTTTGAATGTGCTTTCTACCGATTTGCCTTGCCGAGACGGTCCCGACCGCAGGATACAGCGCCGTGCAAGCGAGTGCCGAGAGGAGGTGAGAAAGCCGAACCATAGCTCGGAGCTCAATACGACCTTTTCCTTTTTTTTTTATTTTTTTTTTTTTGGTGTAGCGTGATTAATGCCTAGTCAGTCGGAGCGTGTGATCGCTCAATGAGACACCCGGAGGAAATGCTTTACGCACTAGCCACCTCGGTGGCTTGGTGTGGGACTCCGTGCCTGGGGGAGGTTACGACCTCCCCGCCTACGCCTACGACGTACAGGCTCGATACCCACTAAAACCCCCTTTTTCCCGCACCAGTTGCGTGGTAGTTCCATGTTATTGAGGAGGCAACCGTCCCACGTTTGGAGGACGAGTTTAGTTTTGGTCGCCTTCTTACCGAATTTTTTCGCGTTTGTGGACAAGCTGTCTATTGTGAGTCTTGAGTTCATTGTTTGTATCCATCGGTTGTGTATTTCTCTCTCCGTGTGGAATTTTTGTGGGTCGTCGTCCTTCGCGATTCTTCTTTCGCATCTTATTTTCCATATTAGGTACGCTGATTCTGACATGATTATCTTGAATAGTCTGTTTCGTCCTGTGTCGGGTTTGTTATTATTTTTTTTGTACGTCGCTAGTCCACATCCTAGCACGCCCCCGTATAATGTTGGCAGCGGTTGGTTCGATCTCATTTTCCATAACTTGTTCGCTAACTTCCATATTTGTTTTCTCCCAGGCGCGTCGCATTCGAGGAGAATGTGTTCCATGGATTCTTCTGTCTCGCATACTGGGCATTGTCCTCTTTGTTCGTATCCTGGTATGTTGTCCCAGAATTTTCCTAGTTTATATGCGTTGTGCATGTTTTTCCAGAGGAAATCTCGTATGTTTCGGGAGATGTCTTTAGATCTTATTGATATCCAGATCATCTTTGGCGATGGTCTGGTTTGGAAGTGGTCTTCGACGCCTGCTTGAGTTCTATCTATGTTCCGGTTCGTGCTTTCTCTCGGTTTCGCTTTTTTCAGTTTTTTGATGTGGTTGTATAGGTTTGCTTGCGAGATTGTGGCGAGTTTCGCCCCTGTTGGGATTTTGTTCTGGGGGTACGTGAGGTTAATGTGGTTACTTGTCGGTTCGTCCTCTGCTCCTTGTTTTGCAAGCTTGTCGGCTTCTTCATTTC
>Ga0307517_10002875_pt1 | contig 27302 bp, 13 predicted proteins | sample 23_EM_MG_FD_194515 | JGI IMG/M metagenome (GOLD analysis project Ga0307517, IMG submission 194515) | Populus trichocarpa ectomycorrhiza microbial communities from riparian zone in the Pacific Northwest, United States - 23_EM | ecosystem: Host-associated > Plants > Roots > Unclassified | place... | reverse complement strand
TTAAATTAAATGACAGAATTGGAAAAAACTATATATAAAATATAAAGGTTTTTGTTTTTTTTTCTAAACTAGCTACAAAAGTTTTTTCTAAGCTATCACAGCTAAATTGGTTGTGCAAATCTATCTAACGCAGCTTGAGACACACAAATATCACAATCAATTATTTTGTGTCAGCCCATCAAGTTAAAATAGAGTACCAGACATTAGTTACACGTGGTATTTTTTAGATGGTGCATGTGACTTACCTCCACCTTTAAAGTTGGCTTTTCTTGATTTACTATAAATTCATCTCATATTTTCTTTTCTTTTTTGTATTTTCTCTGCTCAAACTCTTATTTGGTCCTTCAATTTTGATTTAATATTAATTTTAGGTCTATTATTATGATCATTTCATTAATTAAACTTGTTTTTATTTAAATGGATAGAAAATAACAATTTTTATTTCTAGCAATCACATTGGAAAATAAATATTAACTTTAGTTAAAAAATTGCTAAAAAATAACAGATGAAACACCCGCACACTGATTAAAATATACTAGTTCATGAAATATATTTTTTTAAGTTATAGTAGCTTGAGAAATATTTATTTTTACTGGGTTGGTTAGAAAAAGAATCTGAAAAATATTAACAAAGAAATTTAATGATTTCCATTCTACAAATCATAGTCACGAATCATACCATGACCAAAGTTAAATACACAAAATTAATAATGAAAATATCTGATAAGAAAAGGAGGTTGTGTTCTATTTGCTAGTGTTCAAAGATTCTAACAAATTTGGTGCTTGGCATAGGTGTTTTGTTTTTTTGTTCAACTTTAGGTGGACCAAACCTCAACGTTAGAACAGGTCGAAAAGACATCAAATCAAACAGAGTACTCATACAAGAAAACAAACGAATTAGCTATAGGTTCCTCTCTCAGAAACAGAACTTGCGATATGACACCGTTTGTTTTTTAATTTTTAATTTTTTTTTTGAAATTTTTTTTTAAAAAAATATTTATTTTAATGCATTAATATAACAAATAACTTTTAAAAATAATTTTGCTATAAATAACGGTTAGAGAATAATATAAATCATATCTTAAGACCTTACCTAACAGTTTAAATTATTAAATTGAGATAATTATTTGACATGGTATCAGATCCTTGATGACCAAGCAGATATCCCTATTTATTTGATAAAAATTAAGCACAAGGTAATATGGATATGTGCAGATTTCAAGCTCAAAAAGTTATTGAGTTGAGATGATTCTTTAACCGTAATAAAACAATCTATAATTCTTTTCTTTAAAAATAATAGGTTTCAAATCTCTTCTCTGTAAATTATTTCGGCATCCGTTAATAATATACTAGATAAAAAATTTGTTTTATTTTTTTCTCTATGAATTTTTTTAATCATTTCTCTATGAGATAAACATCAACCCAAATCTCATCTCAACCTTTCCTGAACAAAATTGTTTCCTCTACTAGATAAAAGATTTTGTGTACGTAGCTGTACGTGCACGGTATTTTTTGAATAGTTTTCACATAATAAGATTAATTAATAATATTTCTAGATTAGATGTTAAACAAGCCATCCATGTCTAGACGATGGGAAGCATATATCTATTTGTATCAAGGCCTAGGATACCCTAAAACAATATGAAGTAGTTATCCCTAATTTAGATTATAGAATGCGAGGGAATTTGTGAGAAAACATTCTTTTGTACGAACAATTGGAAGAACCTCTCTCCTTGCTGATAAGAAATTAACTGTTCTTAGTATTTTTCATTTTAACTGTTGTATGATTTGGTAACCAGTACGAGAGCCCACTTATCTTAAAGTCAATTTATTAATGGAATGACGACTTTATCGTGAAGAGATAAGAAAATGAAAGGTGTACCACATGCAGTGCGGATTTTGAAATAATGCCTAGCCCAAATGATAGCAGAGTCGAGGTAAAAAACAAAGGCTCAAAAATTGTCAGGTCTTGTCTTTGAAATTGATCACCAATTACTACAAGATAATTTTGAGACAGCTCATTGAATAAGCACGCTTTTGTTGACGAAAGAACACAGTTTCTCTCAAGTCACCTGATCTCAACCCCCTCTCCTCATTCCTCATACAAGGTAACAGCTTATGAAACCTGTGTTTTTTTTTTTTTTTGTTAGTTGTGCGGGTGTTCGGGCCGGCTAGCTTATGGTATCTTCATCAATCCTCCAATGCCTTAAAAATAACAATTATTTAAATCTTTAATAGTTCTAAAATTTATGATACTCGCTTATAGAAACAAATCCAGATTGAATAATTGAAGATATCTCATTATATATACTGACTGATACAGATTATTTACTTGTGGCCCAAGTTCTGTAATGTCCAAGCAGGAGCTCAATTATTTAGGAGTGGAGGTTTCATCTCCGAAATCCAAAAATAGCGAAGCCTTTTGTTTTCTCTTGTATGTTTCGCTTTCAATCCTAGACTTTCTAGACATAGCGTCATACATAAGCTAATACTAGTAAGGTCTTCATCTCTTGAGACCTTAGCTCATAACCGGGCCCTCCTACTTCTGCAGAATCCAATCGCGTCTTAATTTCGAGCAGTATAATTTTCATTTTGCAATATCTTTTCTATTCAAAACACGACAATTTCATTTCAAGCATGAAAATATAGACTGCCATGAATAACAAGCTGGCACTGACAACGAAATGAAACCAAATAATCAAACAAGTTGAAAAGGAAGTTCGAATCTAAGCAACATGTTATAAAATATTGGATATAATGAGCAGATCTTTTCATCTTTTCTTATGTAAGAGGAGATTGTTCTGTATAAAATATTTTACATCTGAAAAAAGTTTTACATGTAAGATATTAATTCTTTTTAAATATATATATTAGTCACACAAAAAGAGGAATGTTACAAGTTCGCAGGGCACCCTCTAAATTGGAAGCCATGATAGGAGACAGAGTAACTTAGGTGCATTAAGTCTTCATTCGGCTAGAACCACTTAGCACATGTAGCCACATCTAGCATATAGTTAATTCGTCATCAATATCAGGGCTCACCATGGTTCAATACTACCATCTAATGTAACTCATAAATGGTAACTCTTTGAATTAAGCTAATTTTCCAAGTTATAGAGATTAATTATTTAATATATGTATTATATGTAGTGGTGCATCCAACTACTAGGTTGTGATATGAATGCATAGTTTTGAAACCCGACTCGATGGTCGACCCGGTCTAATGATCGGGTCACAGGTCAGATGGGTTGACCCGGGTCAACAAAAAAAAAACTTACTACAGTAAATTTGTTACCCATCTTCTTCACTCTACCAATAATATTACCCATCTTCTTCACTCTACCAGGTAAGTTATTTTGTTATGAAATGTCTCTTCATTTCCTTCGCTCTATTTATCTTCTTCTTTTTACTTCTTTTTTAATAGATCTACTAAAATCCTTCCTCTATTTATCCTTTTTTTGCCTGCATTTCCTCCTCTTCTTCTTAAGGTTGCTTTTAAACCCTAATTTTTCTTGGTTTTGTCGTGTATTCTTCTCCTAATAGATTATTAGGTTAACGGGTCTCCCTCATTGATTACTCTTTGGCTCTTCTATCTATCAGTTCGAAGGAGAAGATAACTTTAATTGAAATGGTAATTTAATCTCTACTACTAATTTTGATATATCGTATTGTTTAGCATTAGGGTGTTTGGAATAGCTCGATATTTCAGAAGTAATTGTTGGAAATTCTTAATGGAATGGTAAGTTTGTGTTTGCGGTTGTTGAATATTGTTATTTATAGTAATTGTTAATGGAATGGAATGGTAAGCTTCTTCTTTTTTTTAATTAGGTTTTCTCTATGTCTATAATTCTGGATCGTTAGTTGTTTCACGTCTATGTATATATATATATATATAAGAGGTCGGGTCTCAGCCAGGTTTACCCGGGTTGCCCGGGTTCCGGGTCGACCGGGTTTAGCCGGGCCAACTCCTCGGCGGGTTTTTACTTAGACCCGGGTTGCCCGGGTCTTGGGTCGACCCGCCGGGCTGGTCCGGGTTTCAAAACTATGTATGAATGGACACAAATTAGGTTCAATATCATCTCTAAATCAAGCTGGATAGAAATGGATTATTTTCAGGAATGAGATTGGATGGTTTTCAGGGAAGAGATTTTTGGATTTTACCAAATTAAAGGGAAAGAATCATGATGTTTGCTCCCTTTTTTCACCTGTAAATAGAGGGGTTTGTAGGGAGATGAAAGTTACAAATGGTTTTGTAGGTTGAGTTGAGAGAGTCTCCTCTTCCATTAAGAAGTATAGACCAAGTCATGTCAAAAATGATAACTGAGAGAAGTTTCAAGAGTTTGTGGCATCGAAAGAATTTAGAAGGCAATCATGATTTGGGTCGCAAAACCAAACAAAGAAACACATCAGCTAGAGAAATGAGGTTAGGTCATACTGCTTCAACTCTAGAAACACAACAGTTCGGCTCAAGCCATTCGATGCCAAAATTTGAGTCGAGGGTCTTAGAACACGTCAAGAAACGACTAGCCAATTAGAAGAAGAAATAATAGCTAGATTAAAAGAAGAAGAAGAAGAAGAAGGTAGGTAAAATTGGGTGAAAATGATGGAATATATGTCTCCATAGTATCCTCCTCATTCTGGTCCTTTTTTGCTCAGGATTCCCCCCTCCACCTCCACCTCCACCTCCACCTCCACCTGTATAGCAATGTATTTATTGTTGTAAAATTAATATTGTAATCAATATTGAATTAATAAAATCTTGATGTTCAATAATTTGATAGTGTTTGGTTTTATTGTGATTTTTGGGGAAGAAATGATGGAATATATTTCTTCACATTATCCTCCTCATTCTGGTCTTTTTGCCTCAGGATTTCCCCCTCCTCCACCTCTATCTTCATCTATGTAGTAATGTATTTATTGTTATAAAATTAATATTATAATGAATATTGAATTAATGAAATTTTGATGTTCAATAAATTGATAGTGTTTGGTTTTATTATGATTTTTTTATTGTCATTTGAATGAACAACTACATAACTAAAAAAAGATTAAAAAAAAAAACAAATAGCACTATTTTTCTGATTGAATCATCGACGGATAAAAATATTCGTTATTGATTTCATCAGCAAAAGAGGCACTGTCTCATTAAAAGTTACAGAATGCTTAAAAAGTTTTAGACTCTCTGATGGATTTAGCAATGACAAGTCGGTCACCAATTTTTTCGTCTAATCCATCGGCAATGTATGAACAATATAGCAACGAAATATTTGAATGGTTGACAAAATCTTGTTGGTGCATTTTATTTATTTGATGCCAATATTTCTCCGGCCTTTCCATTGATAATTTGAAATACCGACAGAATTGCCGACAGATAGTAAATTCTTAACAAAACTTTGACGGGAAACGTGTGTTTGTCGATAACTATCAACCATTTACATTGCGGATGAAATTGTGTTTACTTGCACGGAATATTTTGTTGGTGTTTTCTAATTTTCTAGTGATAATTTTTCTTCTACTTTTTAAAATACGATGACAACTGCATCTAAGCATATATTTTATGAAAAAAATAAAAATAAAAATTTAGCCACGCGATGCAGCGCCACCAGTCCACAATTAGTCCTGATTAAAGCTATTGATCAAGATCAGTTTCATTCGCAACAAAGTAATTTGACATTGCAAACCTCCAGGCTTCAATTTTGAGAGGAAATATTAAAAGGCCGGATAGCTAAAAGCTACGGAAAGGAAAAGGGAAAGGAAAACGAACAAAATGCCAAATTATATCGAAGCCTGCATGAATTAGCATAACCCCAAAACCAGTATTTACCATATTTTTCAATAGAGTTTGACCGCAATGAGAATACGGTGATCAACAGAAATGGATTCACAGCAATATTCCAGACATTATGTCCTGGAGGTGGATTCTTTTAACAAATAAGAGGCATTAAATTTCAAGGCGTGAGAATAACAATTTCAAGTTTTCAATGGTTTTGTTGCAATACCATGGATTACTGCAAGAAATAAAGAAATCGTCCATGATCTCTGTCTCAAACAATCTCAGCATTCATTTTGTGGTGGGTTGCCATTATGCATCTCGTGAAATTAATGAGAGCCATGCATAGATAACAAGCTATATATATATAGGAAATTAAATATCTTTTCTATATCTCTAGTAATAATAAAAAAAAAACTCATGTCTAACTAATTGCTATTCCATGAAAAATCAATTGCGCTAATTTATTAATTTTTTCCACCAAACATCCGCACCTAGCTAGCTAGATATCAAAATATCCTATCGCTACATATAAAAATAAAACATTTCACGAAGAACTAGCCATCAGTTTTCTTCCTAGAGTACAAAGGCATTTCATTCACAGGGACCATGATATTAGAATATCCTTGCGTCGATAAGCCGTCGTGGGGACTGATAATTGACTGTGCATGGTTAGGTTATTAAATGGAAGTTTCGAACATTTACACGTATATGTTGCACCCCACGTGGATGATGCCAACATAAATATGAATGGAAGTTTCCCCAGCGCATCAAATGAATATGATTCCACAAAGGACTTGATGAGATTTGTGGAATATATATATATATAGCATGTGATGGTAAGATGATCATTGACGAGAGAAAGAGAAAGGATGCCATTCTTTTGTTGGGTCACCTTGTATGGGAGGTGCCATATCTCTTTAATATCGGTACCACTTAACCAAGTTTTAGTCCACATATATAAAAAAGTCTTTTTTTTTTTTAGTTTAACGTGGGTGTCTGGGCCAGCTTGCGCGCACCTCGACTAATCCCACGGGCCCTGAAGTTAACGACCATGTAAGTCTTCAATGGTCATCATATAAGCAACCACATGGCTCGAACCTGAGACTACAGACGGAGCAAATCTCTTGATCCCAAGCTCTTACCACTGGGTCACAATCTAGTTATAAAAAAGTCTTTTTTCATTTGATTGGAAAGAGAGAGAGAGAGAGAATGGGGGAGTGGGAGCATATGTAGCCCTCGTGCCTTGTATGTCCATGTCCATGTCCGATCTTCTATAATGAAACCCTAAGATTGTGATCTATCACTGTCAACTTCTTGTCTGTCGCATAGCAAATTGGTCCATGGATCATACAAGCCGCACAGCTAGGCATTGAAAGCCATGCTCTGAAGGGATTGGAGAATGGTGTGATTCTTACAAGATCATAAATATGCTACGCTTCTTTTTATAATTAAATTAACGGTGCTCAGCCTTTGGGGGTTCACCTTGTACCATCAAATCATATCCCAACCACCACCCTAGTATCCTGTGACCAAATTTGAAGAGGTTATGCTTTTTTATAGTGTGGGTGCTTATTTTTCTCCGCAAGTTATGTTTATATTTAGGTGCAAATATAATTTTTTAATCGATTGATAGCTAAAAATAGGTGAGTAGATTTTATCAAAATAGTGATAATATTCATGTTAATTGAGAAAAACAAAATCATTTTTTTTTTTGCTGTTTTAACTTTGAGTGCTGAAACATGATCATGTAGCTGCTTAACCTCCAGGTTTGTTTTTGTTAATTTTGTCTTGTTTGACCCTGGTTGTAAATTTGCTGGTAATTTTTTTTATTTGTTTTATCTTATGTTTAATAAAACATCAATCTCATTCATAAAAAATAAAAAGAAGAAAAAAAATCCTTGAGCATATCTTTTTTACTGTATATATTGCAGCTTAATCCAACAATTAATCATTTAAGTCAACCTACCTGTCTAAAAATATCAATTTTATTGTAGTTTGTGCTTCTAGTCGAATGCCAATACTATTTATTCATGTGAACTAAGCTAAATATTGTATTCTTTCTTGTTTTCTTTTGTTTGTAATATTCATCATGCAGGTTTCACAATAAATTGGTATGAGAGTCTTCTACTGTAGATAAGAAGTTCCAATAACATAAATTTTAATCCTAATAAAGGGAAACTATACTTGCCATTTTTTATGAATTTAATATGTCTGTTAATTATCATATAGATCTTGTTTATTTTTGTGTTTCAAAAGTATTTATAAAAAAATTAATTTTTTTTATTTATTTCAAATTATTTTTTTTGGTGTTTTTAGATCATTTGGTTGCGCTGATTTCAAAAGTAATTTTTAAAAAATAAAAAAAATCTTATTTTAATATATTTTTAAGTGAAAAGTACTTTAAAATACAACCGCAACTACCCTGTCAAACAAGAATGTTGAGGGATATATTAAAATCATGTTGTAAATATAAACAAATCCCGCAAGGTGATACTTTATAGTGGGCATTCTTTATTTGATATGATATGAAAGAAAATTATCAAGTTGGTGAGCAAGACATGCTAGCATGGCCCCATTAGACGCATATGGAAAACAATGTGACATAAAGATTGAAATAGAATTACTAACCTTCTTAAAATTCATAATTACTTACTTTATTAAAGATTAATTATCTCCTTTAACATTCTCCAAAAAAAAAAAATTATTGATCTCTTTCAAAAGCTTCTTTATCCAACTTGTATAATGATAAGATTATATAGTAGAATCATATGCTCGGCAGCTAGAATCTTGCTAGCTCCCACACCGATAAAATTATGGATTGAGGCTCGAGATTAAAAGAAATAAAAAAATTGGAGTGCTTACTTGTTTAATTAATGGTTTAGTCTTGGTGGGCCAAAATTATGGGTCACTAATTATATGATTGCGATTGCTGATAAAATAGAAGATATTTCTCATAGAGAAGAATGATTAGGTGATTGATTTTACACATATAATAAAGTTAATGACAATTACAAGTTTAGCTTGATACGTATTCCGTACGTGGCTCATGAAGAATTACTGAAACAAACAAACCTTGTTGTCTGCATTGTGGAAACCTGTTCAAAATTCTCACAACATGTTCGGGGTTGATCATTGCTATAAATTGCAGCTTTATTTTTATTTTTTAGCTTTTCTTATTATGATTTTGAGTAAGAAACATATTTTTGTTTGACTTTACAAAGTTTTTGACAATCATTTGCCCTGTTAGAATATTGCATCACATCGAAGGAATATCTTATTAGTATTTAAACACTAATTTAATCAAAAATAAAATTATTGATGAAATCACGGATAAAACATTGTTGTCGAAAAACATATTATCTATGATTTATATATTGTTAATTATTCTATCGGTAATATAATCATGATGGATTTTAAAAAAAAACTTCGGCATCCATTCCATTAGTAAACTCATCAGTGATTATGTCATATTACATACAGAATAAGTTGTTGGTAATTTTATCGGTGCTCATATGCATCTTACTAACTAAATTAAACCATAGAAGAATTACTTCTAACAGTGGTAAGTCATGTAGTTTTTTCTTACTCTTTAAAACTTTTTGATGAACAAAGTTAGTCGGTAATTCAATATATAATCCTTAAAACCAAAAAGGCAACAAGGTTGATTACATGTACCAATTAGTGTTGCCAACATCTTCTTAAGGACATTCACTTTATTTTTCAGGTCGACCGTCTCAAACCTATGTTAGGCCGTCGCAGCACCAACTTGGGTTGTCTGAGTTTAAACATGTTCTCGTAACATCGCCTAGACAGCTGGAGATTGATGGCTCGATCTTGTTTGTGAGGAACCAATGGTCAATACACTATGTCTCGTCCGCTTATCCTTAGGTGTGCCATTAGAGATATCATAAACCCAATTTTTATTGGGTCCTTGGATTATTTAGCCTGCAACCAAAAATCCAGATCGAGTTCTGGACGAGTCGAAGGATCATTCATGTATATCTCCTGCAATCGAGTGTTATATGTATCATGAAAAAAAAGTCATAAATTAAAAAAAAAACAATAACTTGAGAAAAACAATTGTTAAAATTCAACTTATCACAAACTTTTGAGCTCAGCTATTCACGAATTGTTACACCTTTTTTCTGATGGTTCGCATTTCGTATGTGAGTTTCAACGGGTTTAAACAAAAAGCTCCATCAATCTTGGATCACTTCCGAGCACCATAGCCTGCAAAAGAAAGCTATTGTTAATCAAACATTTTCATATAAAACAACAATTAAAAAAATTATCTAATAAACTTATCTAATAATAACAGCTCAGTTTGGTTTTTATTATAGATAACCAATCAATCCTAAAACTATCATTTCTAAAGGAAGAAGTGTATGTGTAATAAACTTATTGGCAATTATTGAAAAAAACAAAGATATCTTCAACATTGTGAAGTCTAGCCTTTGTATTAATTATAATCAAACCATGGTGGAGATCTACTCTGATTTCTCTATTGGTGATATCATACTATTAGAATTTGAATAAAAAAACTCTATTATGCTTGTTATGATATTGAAATTCAATCACCTCTTCTAACTTCACATAATAATCAACTACAAACTCATTAAAAATTGATCCCTTAATACAAACTTCATTATTATAGGTCTTTATATCCTAACCATACTCTTCAGTACGAAAGATATGTTCATTGAAAAAATATGTCTGGAAAATTGAGAGTTGTCACCTAGTGATTAAAGAAAAATAGAGTTCCTAAAAGTTCATTGGTTTTAGAGATTAATTATGCGTAAAGAAAGAATGACGTCACCTCTAAAATAGAAGACTCAACGGTTTGGTTATTCGTAAAAGTCAAATCTTGACATCGATTTCTTTTAGAAAGAGACTTATTGTTTTGAAGAAAATTTGTCATTGGTCCTAATAAACAAAACTTGTCCCTTTTTATATTTTAAAATTGACATTTTATAAAGAGGAGATGTGTTAATTTAATCATTTCTAAAATTAGCATCAACCCATAAGAATGGTATAGATTTACAGTAGGTCTTAATCCACTTATTTTGATTGGTTTTGAAAAACAATCTTGAAGATTACTCCTATTATTGAATGGACTTTGAGGGAATCATGCTCGTCAAATTAAATATTAAGTGAAAAAACTTTACATCAATAAATTAAATAATTTTTATATATTCAGTTTTTATTATTATTATTATTTTATAAAGATACAATTATTACTAACACCACAAATATAAGTCAACAAAGATTATTGACATATACATCATTAAACACATAAATAACAAAAATATTCATCATTCTTTTTTGTGTTTGAAATTGACTTGGGGTAAAAATTAGAAAAAGTGGCTGGAAAGTTGACTGAACCACGTGTCGAGAATGTGTATCACGCGCGGGATAATTGGGTTGTTGGATTGTGGAGCGCGTGTTTCTCATGCGACAATATTAACACCTGCAAAACAATAGAAACCGTGATTGAAGAAAAAAAAAACTGATCTAACCCTATACTCCTCCTTCGCTAAGACTTTCCAGCCAATGATTTGGGTATGAGCGGGGGCTTGTCCAGAAACGAAACCCACGACGGTTGAGGGATGTTGTGTTGGGTCTGTTTTTTGGGTTTTGTTGATGTTGAATCTGGAGGATAGATCGGGGAAGATGTGAGGGCTGCTGGTTCGGCTCACTGTATAAGACTACTGGGTCATCGGTTGGAGGAGATGAGTGATGGTTGATTTTTTTTACAGTGTCTCACTACTTTGGGTTGTTGGAGGAGGCAATAAGGGTGGTTGTTGAAGATGGTGGCTCAAAGCTGCTGTGAGAGGCGGAGACACTGTAATTGGGAGATGGTGGCAGATTCGGGCTAAAAAGGAGACTGGATTAGGTTATTGGTGGGGGGGTTGAAGGATGGTTGGTTTACTGGAAGTGGCTATAAAGATGGTCGGGGAACTGGATTTTTCCATTGTTCTTTCTCTGGTTCTGTATGCCCTGTGCTAGTCTCCTTTTTCTTTTTAATCGCCCCTTTGGAATCAGAGGCAGCGGAAGTTTTGGAATTTGGATGCTGGAAATTTGGGATTTTGATTTCGATTGCTGGAATTTGGGAGCTAAAAATATGGGATTGAGGAGCTGAAAACATGCTTTGGTTTTATTGTTGAGACTGCTTGATTGAAAGATCTGAAATTAATTGCTGGATTGCTTGATTTGAATGGATTCTAGACTAAATTGAATTAATTTGGATAAAATCAATGTACTGGATTGGGCTGAATTGAGTTAATTGAAAACAATTGGACTGGAATGGAATTAATTGGACTGGTTGATTGGAAGAAAAACAACTAGGACTAAAATGAAGTTATATAAATAGTCAATTGGTCATTGGAATATTTCTCCCTTCCTTGACTTTTGATTTTTTCCAATTTAATTCAATTAGGACTTTAAATTTTGAATTATTTTTCAATTTAATGCCTTAAATTATTCTTTCCAATTTAGCTTCTTTTCATTTTAGTCCTTATTTTCCAAATTCTTACAATTTCATCCGTATTTGTCCTAAATCCCATTTTCCTTTTCAATTGCATCAATTTAGACCTCTATATTTAACCACTTGTTGTTTGTTAATTCATTCTTAGTTTATAAAATTATTCAATTTTAACTAATCTAACTCTACAATTTTAACTAGGGGTGATCATTTTTGGTTTGGTTCGGTTTGTATCAAAAAAAAGTAACCAAACCGAAAATTTTTTTTAAAGAAAAAACCGAAACCGGGTCAAATCGACCGGTTTCGGTTTGGTTCGGTTCGGTTTTTTAGGGAAAAAACCGGTTCAAACCAGGTTGGCTCGGTTTTTCCAGTTTGGCTCGGTTTTTCCGTTTTGGCTCGGTTTTTTTTCTGGTTTTTTTTGTTTCGGTTCGGTTTGGTTTTTTTGGTTTTTTGCTTATAAAACTAAAACCGAACCGGCCGGTTTTTTTAAATTTTTAATTGGTTTAATCGGTTTTTTTTTTCGGTTCGGTTTTTTCGGTTATTTTTTTTCTGTTTTCTCGGTTTTCTCGGTTTTTTGGTTTTTTTGCTCACCCCTAATTTTAACTAATCTAACTATGCTAAATTATTGGCATGATTTCAACCCCAACTATATTTGTTGTATTTTTTTTTATTTTAAATGATTTTTATGATTTATTTTTTTTGACACATAAAATTTAAATAAAAATAAAAAAATGAAAAAAATATTAAAATTAACTAAATTTATTAAATTGACATATTTTTTAGATTTTTTTCTAATTTTTAAAACATGTACAAAAATAAGGGTGAAAATTGGACTACAACATTTGTATGGTGTGTGTGTGTGGATGTTGTTGGCATGTGTGCTCAGTTTGAGTAGCCTAATTCAAAAAATAAATATAAATTTAATAGGTTTCTATGGTTCGTAAATTATGAATCAAAACATGACAAAAAAAAAAAATGCGAAAGGAGAGTTTAGATGGGGCCTTCAATTGCTTTAGAAAGAGCCCTCAAGTTTAAGGCTCCCCATCTATGATGGGGTCATGCAGATTTGATTTCTCGTACAAATAGATCTCTTCTGTGGGCATAGAGAAAACGCGTTTCAATAAAGAGGTGGGAAGTGGGCATGGAGATCTTGGTGTCTGATACGGTGTGGGATCACTGAGAGTGCTAGGAGCCAGCCATATCTGGGATGCCGGGAAAGACTCGTCACCTGAGAAAGACTCGTCACCTGAGAGAGTCTATCTTTCTGATCAATTACTTGGAGAGCAGAAAGTGAAGGCATTAGATGAACAGGACCCCAATAGGCAATGGTGGGCTTTCTCAAGTTGCCATGATGAGATACGAACAAAAAACAAAAAAATAGTTTGCACATCCGAGGAAATTGTTAGGATTGAAAATATTTGTAGATCCTCCCTCGTTTGGGGCATTGCTAAGTTGATAAAAGTGCTTTTTGTTCGTAAAGTTTAAGCATATCTTTTGACGAGTAAATTACTTGCAATATTCAGGGGTAAATACTTTTCAACCACGTTGGTCATCCTTTTATATTTTATTATATTTTTTTTTAGAAAAATATGTGAGGAAGATGACATGGTATTCTCTTGTATTTTACTGTGAACGACACTGGTTATTGTTTTTTTTTATCATTTATTAACAGACATAATTCTTGATTTATTTAATTATATATATGTATAAATATTTTAATTTTTTTAAAATACATAAACATGTTTAAAAAATTAATATATAAATTTTTTTATTGAAAAAAAAATCCAATCCACAGTACAGCGCAGAAAAATATATAGCTTAATACATACTTCATGTAAAGGGGAAAAAAAGGTGCTTGATGTAGCTTTGGTAGACTTTAGGTGTCCTGAAACAGGAACAATTAATCTATGTGCTGGTCTAACTATGTGGGGGCAGTGATGAACAAAAGGTAAAATTCTACTCCTTGCGAGTTCTTTTTACATATGATCGATCATGTGCTTGTGTCCCAAGACAACGTAGCGTGATAGTAAAGTAAATAACTCAGATCTGCATAGTAAGTCTCAAGTTCGAGTCAGAACGTGTATTTTTTGTAAAAATTTGAGATAACTAGGATTTTTCTCGCTCACCTAGACTCACAAAATACGCTTTCTAAGAATGGAGTTTTCTCGAATAATAATAATAATAATAATAATAATAAATCATGTGATTGTGTTCCATGAGAATGAAATGGTTCTGCATAAGAGAAACAACATGCACTTTCAAATTATTTGAAATATTTTTTTACATATGGTCATATAATTATGATAGTCATTACAGTCTTGAAAATATATCAAAATAATATTATTTTTTAATAAAATTTTATTTTTAATACCGACATGCTAAAATTATCTAAAAACACTTAAAAACAATAATTTTTTAAGAAATAGTTTAAAAAATAACACTTTTGCACCACAAAAATAAAAGGAGAATTAGTGTTTGAATTAATCTCTTTCTTATATTATAAATATATATATATATATATAAAAATGATGAATTATTTAACCATGTGCATTGATAGCACAAACACACATGCATTCTCTTTGGTCATAAAGAGAACTAGAGAAGGCCTTTTTTTATTTATTTTTAAAGAAAAAGAGAAGGATATAAAAATCAGAATTTCTACACATATATACATTATAATAAATAGAAATTGAAAATGATTTCAGTCACGATCGGAGAATCTTTATCTCCCGAAGAATGTCATGCGCAAGAAAGGGCAGCAATCATCAACTGCTATATGTGTGGACCGTTATAACATCCTTATAATTATAATGCTCCTTAGGTATATATTTTATTATCTATACTCTTTCAGAATTTAAAAATTCAATATTTATTTTTTTGTCTTTCACTCAATTTGGTTAGTTCTTTTCAATTATTATCTTGGTGTAGTGGATTAGGAATATTCTAAGGGTTGAGCTAAACTTATTATTCAAAGGAAAAATCATTTATTAGGAAAAATTAATCATTGTTAATTATTTTACTCAATTTTGTCACTTCTTTTTTAATTATATCTTGCTTGTAGTGGATCAGGAATGTTCTAGCAACTGTTCTGGCTATACTTAAAAATTAATATTATTGTCAAGTATTCCACTATATATATATATTATATTATTACTGTTATTGTCAAAGAACCAATTCAATCCAAAAACTTAAGTTATTTTTATCAAATAAATAAGAAATGTGAGATTCGAACTCATAACCGCTTAATCATTAAAACTCCGATACCATATTAAAAAATTAATTCAATTCAAAAACTTAAATTGTTATATAATATTTTAAAATATAATTTATATTATTTTCTATCAACTATTACATATCTTACTGTTTCTACTAGAGTGCATTTTCTGACCTCTGTGATATATATTTTCTGCCCTACCAAACAAATCCACGTAAAAGCTGGCGAAGCATGAAATGCTTATAATGATGAATATTTAATTTCATAAATTCTTCTCCATCATTTGTCTCTCTCAACACCTATAAACGACAAAATATAGACTTCTAGATACTCGTATGGGTGTATTCGGACAAAAAGAAATCGTATATACATGCACTCACTTGTCTAAATAAACAACATATATGCGGTATATTTTTGTGTTTAAAAAATATTTTTAATTTTTTTTTAAAAATATTTTAAATTGTTTTGATATATATATATTAAAAACAAATATTATTTTTTATACATTCTCCAACAAAAAATACTTTAAAAAATATTGTAGGATAAAAGTAATGTTTCGTTAACTAATTACTATGTAAATATTTAAGATATTTTATAAATGTTTGGTTAAATTCTATTATTATTATGTTTTTGAAATAAAAATATCAATAAACACTGTACTAAAATATCTAAGCAGATATATTTTATTTATGTTAAATAACTTATGGCTTCTTAAACTCACATAACATGTGAACACTTTTTGTGTGAAATTAATTCCTAGTTCAAAAAAATTGAATGGCATGATATTATATATATACAGATCATTTTTAATTAAGAAAAATAATAATATAAAAAATAATTTTGAAATGAAATTATAAAACACTAGAATATTTAATATATAATAAATTAGAAAAAAATAATATAAATTTTTTTTTAATTTTTTTTTAAATCACAATAGACAACTTCGTTTTTTTTTTTTGTTGAGAGCATAGGTATCTTTTCAAAAGCAAAATGATATAAAAAAAAATCGCATATTAATTCGAAGAGATAATTGTAATGGAGAGAGAGAAGAAAATGCTTTATTTTCTTCACTTAATTCGTTTATTTTCTTATTGGTCCCACCCTATTAGTTTTCTTTTTTTTTTCTTTGGCTCTGCTTTTACCTTATCAAGTAATATTTTTTTTCACTCAAATAGGGTCAACTTTTTATATTCATAGGTTTCTTGTAAAAATTGTTGTATATTTATGCTCTTTTAGATATTATAATAGAATTATATTTTCCAATAAAAAAAATAAATCATCAATCAAATAATAGTATTTTTAAAACACAAAAATAAATGGGTTTTTAGTATTGTTTGTAAGTGCAATTATACCATATTTAAAAAAAAATGAATTTTTTTTATAAAAATGAAATTAACATTTTAAAATTAATTTACTGTGCTGATATTAAAAATATTAATTTAAAATATTTTTAATTTAAAAAACACTAAATTAAATAATCAGGTTAGTGGGAATTCAATTTTTTCCCCTAGATGGGCCTTAATTTGTTAGGTCGAATTAACGTGTCATCTTTAAATCACACATCTCAATCAGACCATTAAGTCAATGCAACAAAAATCAATGCGGCTTCTGAGTTCCCTTGCTTGGAACTCAAAACGATTTTTTTGAGTAAACAATATTATTTTTGATAATATATAAATATTATTTATATATTAAAATATTATTTTTTTAAATATATAAATATATTTTTAAAAAAATGGCTTCTGATTTTTTAAAATATTATTTTTTAAAATATATAAATGATATTTTTTTATTTTTTAATATTTATTTTTTACATCATCATATTAAAACGATTTAAAAATAAAAAATTAATTTTTTTAAAATACAAAAACAGTCCGGTGCTATTAGTGCTAGATAGTCATCAAACATTTTCTTTATTCATCACACCTGATCATCGGATGTGATTCTCATATCCCCCATCATTCTGTAGCAAAGTCACCAGGTATGCCCTTGTTGGGTCATGTTTATTAAAATTATCAGAAAATTTGCATAATGGACCTAAAACTTGTCACAACAAAGAAAAAAAAGTTCGAAATTTGCATTGAAAGATACCAGGTTTTGCAGCTAGGCGAAGACAGTACTGTAAAATCATACAAGGCTTAAAATGATGGAATTCAAGGGTGTTCAAGATTGTGTTTAATCGTGCCAAACACCTCCACTCTACACTACTTTGATCTCCCTGGCATGCTTCGTTGCGTTATGCTTCAATTCATAAAACATGCATGATTCTGCTAGGTGTTTCATTAATTTTAGCAAAATCAGACAAGGTGAAGAGAGCTGCTGCACCTTTGTGACACAAGCGAGAAAAGGAATAATACAATGCATGAGAATGTGCTTCAAACAAGTCTGGCTTCCATTACCATCAAAACTCAAAAGTTTCTTGGCATCTATCTCAATAAACCATGCAAAGTGATGGCCTCTTATGGTAATGGGAGTGGGACTGAACTGGCCAAGTGCCCTGTGTGGGGGTCATGATCATGCCATCCAACCATAAGATATTAAGCACGTTTGCGGGAGGTCAACCATGAAATCGAGACACGGACCCCGCAGGGATATTATCTTTCTTAGGCTCGGAGCCTCGGGGGTTTTGTTTGACATGCCTATGAACTCCTCCTCCTGTGTTCTTTTAGGCCACAAGGGACTTTAATAAGCTTCTGCATGCTTTCCATTTATGCAATAACAACACAAGAGAACAGCTCAAGGAAAGGAACGTTTTCGGCCTCGACACATTCAGCCTGCAGGCAGTGCCGTACACAGGAAAATTAAGAATCCCTGATGCCGTCTTGCATTAACTCTTCAGTAATTTAAACATCTTCAATCCTGAGTTTTCAAGTATTGAATGTTTTCTTGATGGGTCTCTTGCTTTCACAATTAAAGGTGCCTTTCTTGACCGGGAGAAGTTTCAGAGTAGATTAATTTGTCTCATGCCCACCAAAAGATAAGGAAGATAAATATCAAGCACTATAGAAGCCACAGAATTGATAGCCACCATTCTAAATTCTCTCTTGCTAAAAGAGAGCGTAAATACAGACAGAATTTGGCAACAGTTCTTCTACGAGGATATAACTGGGAAATTATATAAATATGAATAGGGTGGAAGCTGTGTGTGTGGGGGCTAGATACCAGATAGATACTGTTTACCCTAATTGGCAAATTGCCACTCTCTATTTTCTTGCCATATTTTCACCATTTAGCATCTGCCAAAAACCAATCTCCTAGCATTCAAAACAAGAAGAATTAGAGAAAATATCCTCCGGAGTGGGAGGGCCCACCCTTTTTGAAATATTTGTTGTTGACACTCTTGGCACCATTTTTTTTTACCATATTTTAATGCCAACAAAGTCAAATCACAGGTTCAACTTTTATCAGAATTTCCATGGATTTATCATCCGAGGGACAGCATAAAGGACAAGGTTTTTCATTTACCAATTCTTGAAAGCTTCTGCTTGCTTGAGAATTGAGATTAAACCAGCAGTCGTCGTTGTATTTTCACCAACTAAAAGCAAAGGATATTTATGCACACATTTTCCCTCTTTCCAAAAACTGTACAGTTAGATTCAAAGTCATATATACATACCCACAAGAAGAGGAACAAAAAGAAGAGAAAACACAAAAGAAGAGAGATTCCAACCCTCAAAGAAAAACAAGGGCCAAAAAATCTTGATCGGATAAAAAAACAAGAATATAATAAAACAAAGAGAAAGGAAGGGAGGGAGGAAGGGCGGACTCGCGCACACAGATACATACACAGACATTCATATGGAAGAAAGAAAGAAAGGAAAAAAAAAAAAACACTAATAATTCCATAAAACAGTACTCTCATTGGGCAGTGTAAAATCATCACAAGCATACCCACCACCACCACCGCTGAGACAGATATTCTCCACGCTTTGCATCCATGGTGGAGGATACATCCACCCATAAACAGAGTCAGAGTAAACAAAATCATTGTTCAACTCATCATAACTCGTCTCAAGACTTGGCAACTCAACAATCTCGCTCAACTCTTCATCTTGAGACGACAAGTCCATCAAAGAGACAAGAGATGTCAAAGAAGATGTACAAGAAGACGACGAGGACGCTGTTGTGGTGGTGGTTGTTTCAGATTTTTGGTCAAAGTTGTCCATTTGGGCAGCTTTAGCAGCGGCTGCTTGAACGTCACGAGGAGCAAGTGAAGCTGGACGAGGTAAAGAGTTAGCGAGTTCAGGGAAATTAAGAATAGCCGAGTTTCCTTTTATGCTTAAAGCAGCGGCATCGTGCGCACGCGCCGCCTTTTCTGGGGTGGGAAAAGTACCTAACCAAATGCGAGATTTTTTCCGAGGCTCTCGGATTTCAGACACCCATTTGCCCCAGTTTCTCATCCGAACTCCACGATAGACTGGATGCTTGCTAGAGTCTCTTATTCTCGTTATTTTCTTACAAGGAGAGAAATCTTGGTCTTGTTGGTGTTTCTTTGATGGGTTAGAGTTAGAGGATGGTGAAGATGGAGAGGGTGGTGAGAATGCTTTTGTTGAGCTGCTTTCTGTCTCCAGATTTTGTTGCTGATGATCACTCATTTTTTTTAAAAAAAAAAAACAGTGGGGTGATTGGTCCTTCTTCGAGGGTAATTGCGTGCCAAGATGAGTGAATGATGGATGTACTTAAGCTTTAAGTGTTAATTGAGCAAAACAGAGAGGTGAGTGGAGGAGAAACGAACGAGGGTTGGTGTTTTGAGACAAAACAGAGCACAACAGAGGTAGTGTTGCTGCTATAGGCAGAGTGGGATAATGGAAGGATGGGGCAATACGGGGGTGGAGTTAGAGACGAGAGCTGGTGCCTGGCTGTTTCAGTGAACAAAAAGAGATTGAAAATTGGGCTTTAAACGAGAGGAGAAAGGGGAAGAGAGAGGAGTGAGTTATGGGGGTGTTGGACATTAAACCAGGGGAAGCTGGCTATGTATACACTTGATCAAGGGCATTGCCTTTTATCACATCATTTCCCAATGACTCATACTAACACTTATAAGCATTGAAAGAGGGAGGGGGCGAGGTGAAGGGGTGGACCAATAAGAGAAAAGGGACACCCTACGGTACAATGGGGTCCCTCTCTACAGTACCACGCCACCCATCTGATCAATTTTCCATCCTTTTTTTTAACCAGTTTCCCCTATTCATTTGTCCCTTATCTTCTCGCTACCTCCCATTACCGAACCCCATGAGAATATGCGTCACCGTTTTGCCCTTTTCTGTGGGATTAGAGGTTTCCCTCTCGATTGGTTGGTAGGGATATAATAATCTTAGATTACGAGGCAGCTATCTGGGGTTATACAGTCCTACTTTGTGTCTTAATCCATTGCATAATAAATTATATAATATTATGGAGATCTTTTGTAGTCGACGTGGTTTTGTTTGATATTTTGAGGCACCAAACGAAGGGGTTTCACTGTCCACCCGGCTTAAATCTTAAGGCCCATATTTACCCGGTCCCAACATGATCTCATCTCGTCTCACCTCTTTGTACCCAAATAAGCTAAGGCCTAAGCCTAGCTACCATCTAGCACCAGCTCTCTTCTTCTTCTTCTTCTTCTTATCGAAGAGTAATTTGGTTTCACTTAAAAAAAAAAAAAAAAAAATCAAGCCCGAGCATTGAATCGTTACTTCTTCTCTCTACTAAATAAAGCATTTGATAACTGATATGGATGAACAGTGAAGCTTTCTGTAGCTTTTTTTTTTTTTTTACAATTTCCCTTCCTCGTTTTTTTCCATTCCCCATTTTCTTTATTTTTATTTTATCCTTTTTTTTCTCCATTAATTCTTAAAAGATTTTAGCAATCTTAAAGGTTGCATTCAAATCGGTCAAGTTAATTAAATCATGTCGAGATAATTTTTATACGGTTTAATTTTAAACTTGAGCTAAGTGAAGAATCGATTCAAGATGGTTTTTTTATTAATTTTATTTTTATTTTAATTTTATTCTTCAATAATCAAATCATGTCAAGGTTTAATTAGAGTAACGTTCCCTAATAATAAATAAAGTTATAAAAACTTCAAAAATCCCCCGTCCCAAAAAAAAATTTAATAATAAAAAAGAAAGAAAAAAAGGAGGAGAGCTTCCTTGAATTGCCGGGGTCCAGTGTGAGTGATTTTGGATAGGAGTTGCATTGATCTCCAACACTCAAGCCACCAAACAAGATACGAGTCCCCAACTCACCTGGGTCCCAGCTCTATTACCATTTTGGTGTGTCCATGGGCACACAATGGCAACTCGCCACGTGGTGTGTTTATGTTGAGAAGGCAGCTTAATATTAATAAATGAACTTTACCCCGCATGTTAAAAAATGACTCCTCCTTGCCCAAAATCTAATTAAGGGCCATTCCCTCGATATGGCTATATGTTCAAGTCTCAAATTTGTGTGATCAGCATGATACTTCATGGTCGCTTCATCATGATAGCGCCTTGTCTTGATTGTAAATTACCGCATGGAAATTTTAGGAAAAAATAGCTTAATTTTTGTCTTTTTATTTTGGGAATTGTTTTTAATATCTTCTTCCTACACCCATCAATAAATCATTTTATTATCATGTGCCGGTTACATAAATAAATTGCACATGATGACTCTTTAACTTTAAATCTTTAGCCAATTACCTTTCTCCATTAAATAAATCACATACACTATATATCATGTATCTTTTAGGTATTAATCATGAGAAGGGTTGTATATATAGTTTCAAAAATCAAAAAATTAAATTGATTATATTTCTCTTTAAGACCCGCGCTATATTGTGGATTGGATAAAAGATGTTTTTGAACTTAACAAAAAAAATATCAAAGTTATTTAAATTCTCGATTCATATTTTTTATTAATCTAAATTTAAAATTAAATAATATAAAAGTTATTGTGATATGATTTTTATATATACAACCAACCTGATTGATTGATAATAAAAGTATATGATTGAACTGATTTAAAAAAAAAATTTAACAACTTGTATTTTTTATGAAAAAAAATCATAAGTGGCCTTCGTCAAGATTTATCAAAAAAGAAAGGACAACTTAAATGGTTCATAAACGGGTTTTGAATGCTTTTTAATATAAAAAAAAGCCTGTCTTAATCTTATTAAATAACAGGTTAGAACAACGAAAGTTTTACAGTTTATAATAAATTAAATCTCATCTAGTTTTACTTGACTTTTTTCTTTTTCCCTCCGTAAATTGATCCTAATTTCGTTGATTTTATCCTAAAAAGGCCAAGATGTTCACATGCATCACGAAAGAGGGTGAGAGGGATAAGATTTCATAGGATACGTTAGATGCATAGAAAAAAACGATTAGTCAACTAAAAGAGAATACCCTAATAAAATATTAGCCCTTCGTTCAACATAAACGACCACGATTAAACTGACGAGAAGACTGCACCATGGAGCCCTAACTCGAGGGAAGCCCAATCTGCGAAACGAAACCCTAGTAGCTCTATTCGCAAGGCAATCAATGCACACATCATTCTCATCGACGCTACATTGCTGTGCCCCCAGATAGCAGCACGCACAAGAAAAAAGAAAAAAGAAAACCTAGGCTCAGCTATCAACAGGGAATTAGACATCATGCTCCTCCTTTAAAAAAAAAAAAAAAGAATTAATAATACCTTTTTATTTCCCCTCATCTGTTTGCAAACAACGTTTGCTATATTTTCTATAAATGAACAAATTGTCACTTCTGATGTCTCCACCGCACTGGCAGAAGAGGCTAAAAAGCAGTACACTCTCGAAGCTGTTGATATTTTCAGTGAACAGTGACTGATTTGGAACTTTAAGTCCACAGCCACACAATTTTACTTGGCCAATATCTTTTTGCCCTTATTCTTAAGACATTATTTGTCTCAAGTCTTGAAAAGTCTAACACGAAAGCCCGACAACATTGTTTTGACCTCATCATATTATCGTGCTGGCATCCTTCTTCTTGACATATATATACTTGGGAATTACACGCCCCAGAAACAAATGCAATTGGTGCTCACAAGGTTTAAAGTTCATCACTTGGCTACAATGAAACAAGGAGATTCTACTTTCTAGTGTTCTATAAAGAACAGGATTGGGTGGATCAAAACGTATTTAATTATAAATACAAGTACAGTATAGTAGCAGCAGCTTCATGTGCTTGTAATATTTCTTATTACAAGATTTATCTGAGACTTTAAAAAATGAATAAAAACTTGTCATGTGGTTGTCCGTGAAATAGTAATCTTTATTTGGCACTCAAGATACTTCTTCTTTCTAAAAAAATTAAAGGGTGTACTTGTATTTATAATTTGATTATTTCATATTTACTTTATTTGAGATTTAATTTTGTAGTTTATTATGGATATAAGGTCCTCTCAATATCAAGGAAAACTTTTGATGCTCGATTTAGTAAAGTAAAATAAGATTATGTTAAATAATTAAGAGTTAAGAAACCAAACTTGAAACTAAAACAAATATGATAGGTCAGGATAAACATGCATGGTAACTTGGTTGGTTCATGTAGGGGCCGTATGCCACGAACAAGCAATGCATGAGGTTGATTTATGTGTGAACACGATTGTTGAGTTGGATTTGTAGTGGTGCGAGCTTTCCAATTAGATGGCGGGTGTAGCATGTTAATTTGTCATGTTTGTTTTTGGGTTTTAAAAGTATTTTTAAAAAAATTTAATTTTTTTAATTTTTTCTTTTCTTCAAATTAATATTTTTTTGTGTTTTTAGATCATTTTGATGCGTTGATATTAAGAATAATTTTTTTAAAATAAAAAATATTATTTTAATATATTTTCGAGTGATAAAACATTTTAAAAAACAACTACAACTATACTCTTAACCACGCTCCGAAGCACTTAACAACCCATTTTTCTTTATTTTATCTTTCTCAGATCTCCTCAGATCCATGCTGTTGTGCAAAAAAATAAAAGGAATCCTAATATTTTTTTATATTTAATTTTTATTATTTTGATTAATATTTTTTTTAATTCTTTTTTGAGTGGTTTTTTTTTTTAAAAAAACCTCACCCCTCAGTATTTTATTTAGTTTAGTTTCTATATTAAATTACATTTTCATTCTCTCCATTACCTTTTTGTTTTGTTTTAATTTAACAGCTCGAAATTAAATATTTAAATTGGTGATTGATGTTTATCTTCTATAAAATAATAATCATTATCTCGAGACACAAGTAATGTATACGAAAGATGAGTACAGGTTGACTGAGAACAGACAGCAGCATCTCATTCTTAATGAATTAATATTGTTTTTTTGCCTGATCTGTTACCAAAACAACTTTTGCTAAGTTTTCTATAAATGAACAAACAGTCACTTCTGATGGCTACCGCAGGCTAACCAATAGGCTCCCGAAGCTGTTGATATTTTAAGTGCATGATGACTGAATTTGGAACTTTAAGTCCACAGCCACACATTTTTACTTGGCCAGTATCCCTTTGCCCTTATTCTTAAGACATTATTTGTCTCAAATCTTGAAAAATCTTAGATTAAAGCCCGACAACATCGTTTTGACCCCATCATATTATCGCCCTCGCTGGCATCCTTAACATGCCTCTAATTACACCCTCCCTCGACCAACTGCTGCACTTGGCCTCCATGCCTAGTCATCCCGCTTCAGCTTCTTCGACCCTTTGATATATTTTATGGGTCGTTGGTTTTTCATTGGACCATACCAAATTGATATTTCTCACGTATAGAGACATATTCTTTGGACCGTCATGTTAGTATTCTACCCGCCGTTAAATAAATATTCGTGTGGATTTATGGTTTGAAATACATATTTATATTAGCAGAATTTATACATTTTTTAATATATATATATATATATATATATATATATATATATATATATATATAGGGCTGTAAAGCAGGGATAGTTGCAAGGGTGCGTCATCTATGGATAAGATAAATAAGTTTGTTCGAGAGTTTATTTGGGTTGTCTTTTAAATTGTTTTTTTATTTATAAATGTATTAAAATAATTTTTGATATCAGTAAATTAAAATAATTAAAAAATATTAATTTGAAGTAAAAAAAAAATTCAATTTTTTTTTAAAATAAAGGCATGAATCATCCGTACTATTTTGTTTTTTCTTACCATGTATTGCACAGTAGAATAGGAATGCCCAGTGGGGTAATTTTTAAAATTTATTTTTCTTTAGTTTTTTATAATAAAAATAAATCTTTATACAGAAGCTTGCGATTTAAATAGTTAAGAAAAAAAATATTTTATTACAGAAATTATTCTTTTCTTATACATGTATTTTTTTATTGATAACTTGGTTTTTGAATTAAAAGTAAAGACAATTAAAATAATTTTTTTGTGAAAATTTTAATAATTTAAAATAATTAGAAAAATAAACAACTCTTTGATCTAGACTATATTTTCTTATTCTAACAAAAACTTTTTTTTTATTTATTATAAGCATCATTTTATAAATAAATAAAATTATAATGATACAAAAGACAAGTTTTAATAAAAAAATAAAAATTGTGTTAATATTTCGTATGCAATTGAAAAAAATAGAATAATTATTATGAGAAAACTATGCAAAAATCTTATAATAAAAAATAACAAAATATAAATTTTATTTTCATTGAATACTCATTATCACAATTGTTTTTTTAAAAAACTTAGACTTATATATAATAATTAAAAAATGATTAATAATATTACTAAAAATAATAATAATTATTCCGAGAAAACTATGAAGATCTTTTATTATTATTATTATTATTGATAATTGTATTTTCGAGCAACTTTCATACGTACTCATTTATCAACAAGTGTAGTTTAGTCAAACTTTCACACGTGTGACTAAAATTTATAGAGCCTTATGAACTATTGCCATTTTGATCATGCCTAACTAATCATGTTTGAGCCGTGCAAAAAGTAAATAGATACACAAGATTTAGGAACGTTATCCAAACACTGTTTCATAAAAAATTAAATTTTTTTTGTTTAATTTTTTTTATTTTTTTATTATTATAATGTGCTAATATAAAAAATAAAATTTAATAAATAATAATAAAATATTATTTTAATATATTTTTAAATAAAAAACACAAAAATTACCTTAGCCTTGCCTCTTCTAGTAACCAAAGGGGAAGCATATCTCTTAGCTATTAAATCAACTCTAAAAAAACTAATTACATTCTATTTTACTTCATACGTGACCTGTTCCTTAAAATTAGTTTCTCAAGTTTTTTAACCGAAAGAGATTGGAAGAGAAAACACATTTTCTTTGCCTGAAGTGTCATTCTTGTATTTTTTTTTAATTAATATAAATATTCGGGTCAATTTATATATAACTCGATTAATCTCACGAATCTTAAAATTAATAATCATATAAATTTTTAATAATTTTAAAATTTATAAAATTTAAATTAATAATATTTATCAAATAAATTTAAAATCGCCTAGTTGAGTTATGTCTATCCCTACTGTTATTCTTGTAATTTTTTTTTATTTTTTTAGTTTAATGTGGGTGTCCGGGCCAGCTTGCGTGAACCTCGACTAATCCCACGGGCCCTGAAGTTAACGACCATGTAAGCCTCCAGTAGCTATTATATAAACAACCACAGGGCTCAAACCTAAAACTATAAAAAAAATAAACCTCTTGATCTCAGGTTCTTATCACTGTACCACCATGTAAATGGTTATTATTCAATTAGTGGCGCCTATTTTTCAATTTGTTTTTTTGTTTGTTTTATCGAGCACAAGTTACAAAGACTTCCTGTTAAATTAATTGATAGGAAGAGACACTGGTCCACAGGAGAGAAACTGTGGTGAGCCAT
>Ga0307517_10002874_pt1 | contig 27303 bp, 22 predicted proteins | sample 23_EM_MG_FD_194515 | JGI IMG/M metagenome (GOLD analysis project Ga0307517, IMG submission 194515) | Populus trichocarpa ectomycorrhiza microbial communities from riparian zone in the Pacific Northwest, United States - 23_EM | ecosystem: Host-associated > Plants > Roots > Unclassified | place... | reverse complement strand
GTTAAACAAGCTATTATTTATTTCATCACAACATATCTAATTCGGTGTAATTCAAACAAAGTTTCAACAACTTACAAACAAATACAATTTGATAAAATCTAAAACAAACTATAACAACTACAAAATTATACATTCACACTACAAGTTTCTTTGAAAAATAACAATCAAACAAGTACATACGTTAACAAAATACATATACTAAAAAAAACAATAAAAAATAATAAAATTGACATTTAAATGTTAAAACTAAAAAGGATAGATTTACTTACAAAAAATGATAAAATCCACAATAAATTGCTCAGAGAACGGATGTTGTGACCACGTACAAAAGTATAAGAAACTTGAGTGTTTGTGTTGAGAAGAGGGGGAGAGTTGGGACGGGTGGTTGGTTGCAGTTTAGGAGGGGAGAGTTGGGATAGGGAAGAAGAAGGAGAAATAGAGGAAGAGAGAGTCGGCAGAGTGGGTATAGATTGGCTTTTACCGATGGAATCACCGACGGACACGTCCCGTCGGTAAGTCCGCCGGTGAATGTGCCACGTCACTGTACGGAGATCCCGGTTTGAATCCCTCGATCATTCAGTCGGTAAAATCGTCTGAAAAAAATCTGTCATCACACCGTTGCAACTTTTCAAAAATTGACATATTCCATTCTGTCGGTATATACCGATCGTATTGCCGATGGATTCTATGTCGTCGGTAATTATTACCGACAACAAAGGTCTGTCGGTATATACCGATAAAATTAGAGATATAATTATGTCTGTCGGTAAAAATTACCAAAAAAAATTTCGTCAGTAATTCCGGTGTTCTATGATTTTTTCTGGTAGTGGATCCATTTGTTTTCTACATTTATAGAGTTGTGTTGATGTCAATATAGAGCATTAAGAAATCCAATACAAGGGTATCTTGCTTTGTTTTTACGACACAACCTATCTCGAGTACTATTACAACTTCACCAACTTTACGAGTGTGTTGACCATAAAAAAGAGAGTCAAGTGTGCTTACTAGTAAAAACACTGTGCATACCTAGCCTTTTAACATACATAGCTTTCTTATTGTAGGTTATATATATATGTATATATATATATAATATCTTCCTTATTCCTTCTTATAAAGATATTGTTGGCAAGTTAAAGGTAATTCAACCACTTAAATAGGTTTTAGTGGTCGGCACGTTAACGTCTTGAAAGCAATAAAGAGTTCATTAATTCTTGAAATTAAAAACTTGGCATGTTATAATACATTAATTCTTGTTCTACTAATGGTTCAATTAGCATCCATATTGCATGCATTCTATTCCTTTTGCATTAGCCTTTTTACAATTCTTCAGGGTAATTAATGAGCTTGTGTCACTCTCGGGGCCACCTTTGCAATAACCTTTGACGAGGCTACTCTCCACTAGCTCTAGTCTCCAATCATCATTACATTTGCTAGCTTTAATGTCATTGAGTTTGTGGTTTGTTCTTTTACTCATTAATGTGTTTTGTTTTACACAATAACTATTTTATTTCTTTAATTTCAGCTTTCAACTACATCTTATCGAGCTTCTATAACAAACTTTGATTTATTCAAAGTTTGGTAGTGCCGAAGCTATCCACGATCGGACAAGATGCTTACCAACTCTGCTGCACTAGTGCCATGGTTAGAGAACCGATTTATTAATATCCTTTTTGAGATTTCAAGTGAAGTAAGGGAAAAAAAAGGTTTTATATTATGATGTGCTTGATTTTTATATGATCATTTTTACCAATTCTTACTTTTTATTTTATATTATTTTATATTTTTATTTTATTTATTTATTTTTATTTATATATAGAAAGAGATAAAAAAAAATTCATGGAATCATAGGTTTTGGAGTGAACCTTTAGCATTCATGAATTCTAGCTAAACATTAGCCATAATTGGATTGAGACTTATGATATTGAAAAAGACATGAAATTTATCTTGAAGAGGTCTAACTGACTTAATTATACATTTTACTAGAAATTTTATGAGGTCTTAGCAAATTAGGCATACTTTTCTCTATATATATCTAAATTAAGCTATCTTAGTGTCAAAAGAAATCTAAGAGAAAGATATACAATTTTTATTTTTATTTTTATGATTTTCTTAAAATAAATTAATTTGATATAGAAAATAGGGCTAGAAGTCAGAGATCAAAATATACTAGTTTTGAAAAGAAAATAAAAAAACAAATAAAATGAGATTTTAAACCAAAGAAAGATATAAGCTCAAGAAAGATACCATCACCATAGCTGATAAAAGAGGTTTTTTTAAACCATTGAAATAAATGGAGAAACTAGAAGGATATAACCAAAGGAAGTTAGACTTTGCAATAGAGTGCGTGTTCAACTAATTCTAAACAAAAGAGTCTTTATTCTTCTCTGTAATTTTTCTTTGATGTTTTTCAATTAGAACATGACTTATTTCAAATTAATTATCATCTAAATTTTAATTTTTATGGATTTGATGTAGTTTAGTTTTGATTACATAATTTAAATGTCAAATTTGCTTATTTTCAAATTTTTTAATGTTGAATGTTTATCCTTGATCTTATTGCTTAATTTTTTGGCTAATTATTGTATGGTTTATTGAATCATAATAAGATCGAGATGTAATTTATGATTAGAAGCTTTCAAGATTAAATACCATTATTTGAACAAAAGTTAGAGATACTTTACCGCGATTAGAGTGATTTTAGATTAAGAAAAATCCAAAGAACTCAATGAAGCTTCAATTAATTTAATATGCAAAGAGATATATTGAATTATTAGGTGAAAATATTTTTAGTGTTGTTCAAGAGAAAACACTGAATAATTAAAGGATCTTTTAATCATCAACATGAAGATATAAAATTTTATAACATGAAATAATAAATTGTGTGGGAATAACTAAGTGAAATCAAAAGCTCTAGATTTTTTTTTATTATCTTTGTTGTAACCCATTTTTGGGTCCTCGCACAAAAAAAGAATTTATTGAAGGGTTAATTGAATTTATAGAAGGTTTGATTGCAAGAAAAATTATTTTTTAAGTCAATTTGGGCTTTAATTAGAAGGAATTAAAGTTCAGGGGTCAAATTATAATTTTTAAGAGTTGATTTTATCAAATCAAGGGCTTAATTGCATGAATAGAGGGACTGAAGTTTAGTGGCCAATTGGGGACTTCATTAAATAAATACAAAACTAAGGACCAAACTGGAAAAGACATGTAAATAGAGAGATTGAAATTGACCGAATCAGGGACCAAATTAAAAAAATTGAAGTTTATGGATCAATTGAGGGTCAAAATACACAAATTCAAAACCAAGGACTAAAGTGAAAAAGACGGCCAACTTTAGGGCCGATGATTGAAGTTGGCAGGGATGCAATTGAATTGATTCTTAAAATCAAAATTGCATTTGAGGACTTAAATGAACAGAGGACGAATTGAGGACTGATTTGGAAGTTGATGTTTTTTAGCACAATTTTTATTTAAATGAAACAACACATTTTGTCCAAAACAACACCGTTTCATGTTTTTTTAAAAAACAAAACACTGTCGTTTTAAGCGACACTATTTCTTCTTCTTCTTCCCCTGGACGTGCAACAGGGGAAGATAAATTTTTTGTTTTTTCTTCTTAATTTATTCCTGCCTCTCTCTCTCTCCTCGCGTGCTCTGTCAAAACCCAAAGCTCGACGCCACCCACGCCCCCTCATGATGAGAAACCTGGGGGTCATGCAATGCAAGCAACGCCCATTGGCCACCTCGCTCGACGCCGTGACAGGGCAGGAAGCCCGCACTCCTCTTGCACATCGATAGGGCGGGGATAGGGTCGATCCTGCTCCCCTTTCCCCCTATAAATACCACTCAAAAGGAACACATAAGGGAGGAAAAAAGGAAAGAGATGAAAGAAGGAGAGCAAGGAAAAAAGACGGGGAAGTTTGAAACAGGGGGGATTTGAGAGGAAAAGAAACAGGGAACAATAGGAGAAAGAAAACCAGGAGAGTAACTAGAGTTAAACAGAGAGAACCAGGGAAGAAAGAAACGAAAAAGACAGAAAAGAAAGAAAAAAAGAGAGAGAAAGAAACAGGGCAGAACATGGAGTACAAAAGGGGGAGCCGATTGACAATGAAAGAAGAGAAAGCAAAACAAACACCGGAAAAAAAGGAGTGGACGGTTGCGTCTCGCCGCTGCTTGGAGCTTCTATTCGTGAGCCACGACACCGTCACCCATATTCTCTTTGTCGATTTCTTGTTGTTTATTTGCACGCAGAAACGTGCGTTGTTCATGTTTCTGCAGCAAGGAATATAATTAGCTGGTTATTATGCATGAGCACAATAACCAGTTCATAGTCACTCCGGGCTTGACAATCAGCCCAGTCCACGCACCTGGGCTGAGTCGGGCCTTATAGAAATAAGTTTTTTGGCCGATCTTGGCCCAGTTTTCCCAATGGGCTTGTAGCGGCCCGATGCCTTTTCTTTCCTTTTGGGCCGGTCATGGCCCATATCTTGTTGGGCTAAGACTCAACCCATATATCTTGGGCTAGCCCAATGCCACCATAAATACATTAATATTATATAGTATACAATATATATATATATATAAAGAAAAAAACAATCAAAAAATTTTCAAAAATCTTTCTAAAAAATTTGTGATTTTCTCGTGTATTTTTTTTTAATCTATTTTGCATAATATTGGTTTTTATTTTATATCGTAAAGATACAAATCCGGTATTAAAATACCCGGTTTTCATCAAAACATTGCAAAAAAATTATAAAACAAAAACAAAAAAATATTTTATTTTTATGCATATGACCAAGTCTCTCAAAGATAAGAAAACTCATCATATCGTATTTTTATACAACAAGAAAATAATAATATATGTTTTAACATGTTTTTTTGGCTTTAATAACCAGTTTATTAAAGCCATGAGAACTAGACAAATATTTCAAAAAAATACCCAAAAAAACAAATTTTTTTTTCTTTTAGTATTTAGATTATGAATTTATACGTAAAATATATTCCTGATATTAAAAGGGAAGTTCCTTTTTATTGATGTTATAATGGTTAGATTTTTTACCCGATAAGATAAGGACGTCCTTACTGAGGAGGACTTTTTCTTAAACCATAGACGGACCAACAATTAGAAATACAATAACACCTTATCTTTTTATCAGACAATCAAACAATGCAGTTTACCTTAAGTAAGATGTATTTAGGATGATAATACCTTCCCTTTACGCAACCAGTCCCCGTATCCGATCTCTGAGACCAGTTAGGGTTTCTAGTAACCGAAATACTAGGTGGCGACTTCCTTTCCCGCTTTCCACTAATAAAAGACAAGGAATCATTGTCTCCTCATATTTCTCGATTTCCATATACTTACATGAGAGTGGAATAATCGCCGCGACGCCGCACACGTGCGACAATCTTTACAACCTTAAATTTTATTCTCTATTGTTTTAATTTACTTTTTTCAAGTACTTTAGTTTAATTTATGTGGTCAACTTTATAAAATTTAACTTATATTTCTAAATAATAATTAATTTGATAAATTTCAATACTTAATAGCATAATTAGTTCTTATGGGTTTGACACTCTTTTCTTTATAAAAGATATACTACTTGTTGTGATTTTATTCATTTGCAAAGATTAATGACATCATGTTTCTTTTCTCTAATTTAAAGTTTTCATTTATGATAAGTTGTTTATTCATATAGGTTTAAGGTCAATTATATTGTAATCCATGGAGAGGATATCATAAATTCTCTTATGGTTGGCAGGGCAACTCAAACATTTATTTGGATCATCAACACATAACACATTACTATGTATATGCTGAGAAATCCAATGGCATGTTTGTTGTTATGCCTCTAAAATAGCTAAATTGAACAAAAACCAGATTTTCTAGCTATGCTTGGAGCATTTAGGTCAACCGATGTGACATTATCATAGCAAACAATGTGACATTATCATAGACTGTTTTTAATGAGAGGTCTAATAAAGATCTTGATAGGCTGTCATACCAAACTACACATCTTCTACGTCTACTACTGCAAACACTCTTGCGACTTCATTGAGCTCTATCACATCCTCACCATCAAGTCCTTCAATTTTCATAAAAATCATCCCACCACATATAATCACACGCGGTTCCTTGCCAGCCATACCTTCTTCAATTCCATTTGAAGTTTGCTCAAAACGCCCTCTTCAAACAAGAAAAAGGCTGCAATTTCAGACTGATAATACTACACAAAGCAGGTTTATGATATTTATTTTCCATGTTTCGCTTTTAAAAAATTGACTATTTTTATTTTTATCTTTTTAGTGCAACAACATTCAAACCTGTGTTGTTCTATGTTTGAATAACACATATGAACAGCCTTTTCACCTACTAAATTCTTCTTTCTAGGCATCAATTTCATTGATTCTCATGGCAAGACAAAAAAAAAAAAAAAAAAACTTAACATGCTTATTCTTTGAAATTGTTTCTCACTGTGTTTTTTTTAAGGTATACTTTGTACTCTTGCATCAACCAAACACTATGATGGATTGGTTAAGCTTGTTCACCATGAAAAAGACATTGTTTGGTGAGCAGCTCTTGCTGCCCTATTCTTGTTTGTCTACTCGTTCATTTTTCTTTTTTCTTTTTCCCTCTCCCTTATATTTTTTCTTACTTTTGTTGTTGTTTTGCTTAAGCTTTTTTTCATGCGCCATTATTTGACCTCCTATCTCTTGCAATTTGTAACTTTGGCAACTCAGTTTCTTGCTTCTCTTTTTTACCTTGATCAATGACACATATATTGCACTATAGGGCTAGTAGCTGTACATTTTGCCTAGCATTTTACAACGTTGAAGAAGCTTTGTTTGTCTGCTTTGCAAAAGTTTCTTCATCAGTTTCTTGTTGCAAGCTCTTCTTTTTTATTTTTGGCAAAATTGTAAGGTAGATTTTTTGGATCAAAATCTAGAAAAAATTATTTTTTTCAAAAAAACATCAAATTAATATAAATGGCAGGCTTTTAGATTGTTTGTAGAGAAAATTTGATAAAGCGTAACCTCATTAAAACATAAAATAAAAAATAAAAATAATGTTATACAAATAAATTTTATAAACAAAATTTTCATACATGTGGCTGTTAATTTTCTTTTAATGAAAGACCAATCATTTAAATTTATAAAATTCATACTTTATAATTTACACATTGACACCAATTTATATAAGAATTAAGTATGAAAAAAATTATGATGCATCCATATTATTTGATAATTTTACCTACATTTACCTAGTATTTTGCATATGTTATATATATAAAATATCTTTATATTCTTTGTTTTATATTTTGAAGGAACTTTTGGATGTAAGATTCAAAAAGAAGTAAATTGGAGATAATTGACAGATTTGACCTTCGATCTATGTTTTGTGCAGAGCTTGAGCTCTAGAAGTCGAAACGAAGTGATTCTAGTGGAATTAGAAAGCTAATATCCATCCTTTCTGTACATATATGACAAAAAAAAAAAAAGAGAAAAGAGCATGGATATTGCTAGAGTGGACTCTAAGTTATTAATGTAGACAATCTATTGCTAAGTTTGATATCAAAACCAGAGTTGTGGTATATGAACTTGTGAAACAACTGAGTTTAATAATTGTGATGGATCTACGTTATTAACCTTAGGGAGAACATTCGAACAAATCAAACATAGACTGCAGACAGTCATGTTGTCAAGATTAATCAATTTATCTAGTTCTTAAAGTTGTTATTGAATTAAATTACCAGTGCGGACACTGTGGTTATTTGATGGTTAGGGTTAATTATATGGTAGATTCATTAATTAACTAATGTTAAGAAATGATAAATATTCAAAATATAAAATTGATGTATCGTTTCAGTGATCAGTTTTAATTTCTGTAGGTGGATGTTTACTTGAAATCAAGGTTTATTCTCTTGATAATTTTTAATTTCGCTTGATAGGTTTTTGTCTTCTTTTGCTTTAGCCTAGATAACTTCCAAACAACCTCCCAAGTTGCATATCATATAGCATAGAAATCTAACTTAAACCTTCCTCTTATAATAATATGTTATGCCCGATCTGTAAATAATTATTATACATCATCATGATCATCATAGTATTAAAGTTGTATTATGAATCAACTCGTTATGTCTGTAGCTAGAAAAATAATTGACAATAAAAAAAAGGAAAAATAATTGGCTACTTCCAATTAATTTTGAGAATTTAATAAGCATGGATGCCAGAAAAACCAACACCAAATTTATCGAAGTGTTCATTGAGATGAATTAATTAGAGTGAAAAAGGACAGTTTGGTAACCTCAAATCCATGAAACACATCTCTCCCCATTAAGGTTGTCGCACGTGTGCGGCGTCGCTGACGAATATTCCAACTCTCATGTAATGTATCTGGAAAATATGAAATATGAGAAGACAAGGAATTCTTGTCTTTTATTTGTGAAAAGCGGGAATGAGAGTCGCCACTTAGTATTTTGGTCACTAGGAACCCTAACTGGTCTCAGAGATCGGGTACGGGGACTGGTTGCGTAAAGGGAAGGTATTAGCACCCCAAATACGCCCTACATAAGGTAAGCTGCATTGTTTAATTGTCTGATAAAAAAATTAAGGTCTTGTCGTGTTTTCTAAATAGTGGTCTATCTAAGGTTTAAGAAAAGTTCTTCTCCGTAAGAAGATCCTTATCTTATCGGGTAAAAGTCTATTTGTTCTAATGTCTATAAAAGAAACTACCTTTTTAATATCAGGAATATATTTTACGTATAAATTCGTAATCACAGATACTAAAAGAAAGCAAAATATTTTTTTTAGAATTTTTGAAATATCGGCCTAGTTCTCATGGCTCTAATAAACTTGTTATTAAAGCCAAAATGCATGCTAAAACATATTTTTGAATTTTTATGTTTTCTGTATAAAAAAATGATATGATTTTTTTTTATCTTTGAGAGACTTGGCCGTATGCATGAAAACAAAATATTTTTTTTGTTTTATAATTTTTTGCAATGTTTTGACGAAAATCGGGTATTTTAATACCGGATTTGTATCTTTACGGTGTAAAAATACAAAAGAATATTACGCAAAATAGATAGAAAAATACACGAGAAAAGCACAAATTTTTTAGAAAGACTTTTTTGAAAATTTTTATTATTTTTATTTATTTATTTATTTTTAACAGTGGATTACTCTCCACTGTTCACATGCTACGTGAACAGTGGAAGAAGAAGAAGAATAAGAAAAGGAAGGGGAAGGAGGCTGACTTGCGGTGGAAGCTTGGCTGCGACGAGGAGGTTCGGCCGGTGGCTCAGTAGGCTTCGGTGTCGAGAATGGTGGCCGGTGTTGTTTGCTGGTGAAGGAAGAAGAAAAGTTGCAGAGGAGAGAGGCTCGACGGCGAGCTCACTATATGAGGTGTTCGGGCGGTTGCTTGTGATGGAGATGGAGGTGTTCAAGCCGGTGGTGACGATGTTGGTGGCTGAACGCCGCGGTGGAGAGAGAGAGAAGAAAACATTTTGCTGGCAATGGAAAATGAGGGAGGGAGGCTGGTTTTTTGGCTATCTTTGGACCCAAATTTCTCTACCATTGAAGCATGAAAATCACATCTATTTATAAATAGTGAAAGAGGAACACTTTGTCTCTTCTAGTGCCAAATGTCGACCCTTGGTTCGACCCAAAAACACTCCAACTATTGCTTTAAAGAAGCAATGATGAACTGCCAGTTTTGTGCAGGAAAATGGCTGGTCGGGTTGCCTACTTTAGGGCAGTTTCGCCGCCTTTGCAGCGTCGATAAACCCGAACGGCTTATACTAGCGTGTAGTCAGGTATCATAGGATCGTTTTCGTGCAGGTTTCATCTAATTTGGGGGAAGAAACGAGGCATCAAACGCCTTGGGAAGGAGGCCCCTTGGGCAGCCTCACTGGAGAAGAAGATGAATAGTAACTTTTCTGCCAATTACGCTTTAGTCCTTCAATTTGTGACTTATCTCTAATTACACCCCTGATTGGCTTCAAACTTTCAATTTTGTTCAATTTCACCCTTGACGAACTTCAATTCAAACCCCCAATTTCAGCGTCTTTTTCAGTTTGGTCCTTGGTTTTGAATTTGTTCAATTAAGTCTTTAATTGACCATCAAACTTCAATATTTATGCAATTAAACACCTGATTTGACCAAATCAACTCTCAAAAATTCTAATTTAACCCCAAAACTTTAATTTCTTTCAATTAAAGCCCAAATTTACTTAAAAATCAATTTTTCTTGCAATCAAACCCTCTATAAATTCAATTAAACCTCCAATAAAATTTAATTAAGTCTATAAATATTTGTTTTTGGACTTGTCTTCTTCAAATTAAATTTTCTTTGTTAACAGGGCTCTTCATCTGTCAAAAATATAATGTAAAATTTCAATCTTTGTATTTTTGAACCTCCTCAACCAATTTCTAGCTATTTTCTGAGCACTCCGGCATCCTCCTCTCATTATTATTATTTTTTGAATTTTTTTTGTTTTTTAGTCCGAATATATATTTTTTGATTTTTGGAAAAGAAAAGGTGAATTTAGGGAATAACCAAAAAATAGGTTATGACAAAGGTTTCAGAGATCGGGCTACCTAACCTGCCCTCCTAGGCATGGGTAGGAATTTAGGGTTAGTAGACCCATACCAAATGGAAACCGGGACAATTCCAGGCTTATTAATTTTTTTCTAGACTGGACCGGTCCAACCAAATACAATAGGTGTTTAAAAACCTTATTCAATTATTTTATGTTCATTTGTGCAAATTGACGCCTCTCTCTTCATTAAAAGAAACCTAAAAGCCCCAGGCTTTTATTATTAAAATAATATATCTTAAAAACACAATGTATCAATAATACTTTTATTGTAGATTCACTAAGTTAGAGCTCCAGAATGAGAACGTGGGCTTAATCTAAGTCTAAATACACATGTCAAGCTTTCCAGGAAGGTATTATTGGGCAAAAATCTAATCTCATTTGGACCTCTAATTAAACCTGCAAACTCGGGCCAGAATCCTAGTCGCAGCAGGATTCTCTACTTTCAAACGGGAATATCTTGAGCTTTAAATATTAAAATCAGGCAATTCAAAAGATCAAATTCATATACACATCAAGGGCTACAACTATTATGAGGGACTCCAAGTTAGATAAAATCGTTTTGAAGGCCAAAATTCAGGCGCAATCTGAAGGACGAAATGAGTCTCCTGATCTGATGAGGAAACTAACAATGCCAAGCATCCCTCTTCAGCTGAGAGTCTGACATAAAAATGGTGGGCCTTAGGACCCAAGAAAGGTTTAGATCAAGCCTCTAACATGCCATGAACGAAAGAATACACCTGGGATGGACGAGTATTGCAAGAAACCAAGTTAGAAACAAAGTCTAAGTTGCAGCAAAGATGGAATTATAGCAGAGTTGTGACAACAACAAAGTCAGTTTTTTACACATGTTCTGAGAGATTTATCCAACCTTAAGGACTAGAAAAAGAAGGAACAAATTAAGTATCATGAAAACTTCTAATTAGAGAATAATCCTGAAGAAATTCGACAGCCAAGGGTGAGGATAAATATAGCAGAACACAATTGAAACAGGGTGGAAAAACATTCCTTCCTTCTCTGCTTTTGTCAATTTTCTAGCAACTATAAACTAAACACCAAAATTTGGTTCAGGAGGGTTATACACCATCTCCATTAGCACATTGAGAAGTAACATTATCATTGTAATTCTTTCAGATTCAAGTATTTATTTTTTCTTGTTCAGAATTATGTTATTGATTGTTATTCAAGCTTATTGAATTGTTTTAAGATGACATGTATACTTTCTATTTTCTTTCAATATGTAATTGTTGTTAGGGACTAGAGTAAGAAGCTAAAAAATTAATTTGGTTGTTGCAACTCTTATCTTGATTTATTAGGGAAGAATAAAGTAAGTTAAATTGTCAAGCTTTTGAACGTTTGCTTAGAATAAATGCATAGATTTTATTCATAAGACTATTGCCGAGTGAATGAAAATTGCTTTCAATATTATATTCACTTGATGGTAAGAAATTGATTAGAGAGATTTCTCTAATTAATGTACTTGTAATCTCATCGATTTCCCTCAACTTTAAGGGATATCAAATTTATTTGCTTGACGTGAAAGAATATTTATTTTACTTCGATGATCAATAAATTTATAGGAATGGATGTGTGGACCCTTAAACTGATTTAATGACATATCAATTTATTATTTTTAGAATTATTATTTCTTGAATTTTTCATTCAAATCCCCTGTTCTTTCTCATTTCAGTATATTATAGGAAGATTAAACAAAATTTTCCTTGGGTTCGACTTGGCTTTCAAGATCATACTACAAATTTATTTTATTTGTGACAGTTAAGTCAGAATTATATTTTGGAGGTTCCAACGACCGACCAATTCACATAGTGATTCAAATCCAATTTCTCATCTTTCTATCCGGGAGAAGACAACATTTGTTTTTGCTGTTTTTTCTTTATGTACGTGCTTTCTTCTCTATCACATCCCCTCTTTTCCTTTTTTTTAAAAAAACCTTTTTTCACCTCATATCATATTTTCTCATTCATCACCTTTTTTTTTGTAAACCAGATCGATAAAAAAGAGAAAACGTGATATGAACCTCATGGATATAAAGATTCAGAAACCCATAATCAAATCGACCATTCCCAAGAAAGCTAAATTCAGGCTTGTAATTGAGTTTGATATAATGATAATATGTACTGAGACACCAAGACTATAAATAATTGAACTCCCACCCAACGCCTATAAAGAAATGCGAACAAGAAGTATAAAAAATATCATGAAACTTGGTTAATTCTTCGAAAAATCAGAGTAGTTTCACGAGGAACCAAAAACAAGAGCAAACTCTCATACACAAGTCTTATTTCTAAATAATCAATCCATCTCTTATTATATTTTTTTAAATATAAATACAAGCTAACTAACTATATTTATACTAGGTAAAACGTCCTAAATAAGGTTGGGAATTAAAAACAAAAAGTTCCAAAAAAATAAAAAAAAATCATAAATCAATTAGGAAACGAATTTAATTCTCTCACAGTAGCTTCTAAACCTAACATAATTCTTGATTTACCTTAAAATTTAACACAATATAAAACAAAACATCTGAACACTCCCGGTAAACTTTTAGCCTGATCTAATGGTCAGATCAAGAATTATGATTGTTATGATAAAACTATGCATTAGAAAAAATAAATCCAATTTGTGTGTATGTACAAAAATAAGTTGAATCCAAAAGTCTTGTAGGAAATAAGGCCTAAATATTTTGAATTAACTCGTTGAATGTCTCTTTAACTTTCTTAACTCTTGACCTTATAATAGGTCTTATTGTCACATGTAATGGGTCCTTTAGTGTAGTTTGGACCGCGTAAGTTATTGCATTTGTGTAATTTTTGTTTGACTTTACAAATATTTTTCTCATATATGCTTTATCTAAGTTATTCGCAATAAATACCTAAAATCCAAATTCCTTCTCTTTCTAATTCTTCTTGCATTTTTTATCACTTTGTTATATTTTTAATTTTTCTCATTGCACAACTTGCCTTTAAATAAGTTTGCTTTTGAATTCAGTATGGTTTTAGGTTAAAACTCCATTAGGTTTGTTGGAAGGTTATCTTAGTAGTGCTCTTTTCGCTTTCTTTTTTGTACTTTTTAAACCACCCCTTTCATATGGATTTGCTTTATATCTTAGTAAGGACAATTATTTTTATTTAAATTTAGGTTTCTCTTAGTTGCTTTTTGCTAGGTTAATTCAACATTCATGCCTTCTCATGTTTAGTTATCTTTTTTCATCAAGTGGATTTTATTTTTTGACTTGCTCTATTTTATGGTTCATATGAATAAATTGTTTTTATTGAGTATCATTCCCTTTAATTTTACTTTATTTTTAAAGCTTCTAGATAACATGTTCTACCTTTATTTTCACATCATAAGTTCCACCACTTGAAACATGAAAAACAAAACATTGCATACCATGCCAATTTCTACTTTTGTTTTCTTTGAAAACTATTTTTATTTTTATCATTGTTAGCATTTGATTTGATGTTTTTTGCATACTTTTATTCAAAAAACATGTTTTACTATTCTTATTTGATATATTGCAAAACAATATATGCATTATGCTCAATCTTTACATTGATGTTACAATACCTCCTAATTACCGACTTACGATCCATGAATACAAGTGAGCATCTAAAATTTTCATTTTCCTTATATATCATATGGTTGGCTTAGTTACTTTATCGCGGGGCGACATCTGGACTGACACGCTTTAAATGAGAGCCTCCTAAGAGGTATGTTGTTGGGAAAGGAAAGGGTTTTAGGTTTAATCATAAAATTATGATTAAGATTTAGGAGTTGCCACCTAGCATTAAGGTTATTAGGAAACCTATGGTTTGTGAGACTCTGAGTAAGGGACTGATTGTGCAAGGAAAAGACGTATCACCCCCAGTACACCGTACCTAAGGTAAGCTGCATTGTTATTTGATTGTTTTTCTAAGTCAAGTTTCTATTTGTTAGTCGTTTTCTAAGGTTAAGCTAACACAAGTCAAACCCAATACAACTTAGTCACTGGCCCAGTCTAGTGACTAAGTTGCATGAACAGTGGAACGTGAACTATTTATATGTAGTGGTTCGCGGGTGAAGAAGGGAAGAAGAAGAAGAGAGGGGGAAGCTTACTTAGCTTGGGAGGAGCTACTGCTATTACTACTGGTGTTGGAGAAAGAAGAAACCAAAATGGTGGCGACTGTTGGTCTGCTGAAGTTGCTGCTGCTGCTGCCATTATAAAGGAAGAATGAGAAGCAGCCTGTGGAAAGGTAGAAGTGTAGTAGCACTGATGAAGGAGTCAGTGGCTGGCGTTGGTCGTGGGAGGAAGAAAAAGAAACCTTCAGCAAGTAGGAGAAGTTGGTAGAGGAGAGAGAGGGCTCCTCATATGAGGTGGTCGACTAGTAGTTATGCTAGTGACTTGTGGTGGAGCTGGTGGTGGACAAGCCGGTAGTGATGATAGTTGGTGGTTGAAATGACGAAGAGAGAGGGAAAGAAAAATGGCAGAAAAACTGGGGGAGAGGCTGGTTTTTTCAATTTTTACACCTAATTTTCTCCTCCTTCAGACCATGAAATCCACCCTTATTTATAGAGGGTGGAAGATGGATGTTTCGTCTTTAATGGTTCCAAATCTTGGCCCTTGATTCAACTCGAAAAGATCCCAACTGTTTGCTCAAAGTAGCTATCATAGGCTGTCAGATTTGTTGCAGGAAAGGGTTGGTCAGGTTCGCCACTTTAGGATGGTGTTATAACCTCTATGATGTCAATCAACCAGAACGGATCACACTGGCGTGTAGTCAAGTGTCAGGTGATCATTTTCGTGTAAATTTTGTCTAATTTGGTGGAAAAATGAAGCATAAAATGCTTCAGCAAGGAGGCCACTCGAGTAGCCTCTTTGGAGAAGAAAATGAGCAGTCAACCCCAAAACAATGTTGCTTTTCATAAATTTTATTTTAGTCATTAAATTTATGATTTCTCTCAAATACACCCCTGATTGGCTTGAAACTTTTAATTTTGTTCAATTTTGTCCTTGACGAACTTCAATTTCAACCCAAATTTTAGCGTGCTTTTCATATTAGTCCTTGGTCTTGGATTTATGCAATTTGACCCTCAATTGACCATTAAAATTTCAATTTTCTTCAATTTCACCCCTTATTTAAATCAATTGGGTCCTCATAGTTCGGTGTCTTTTTCAAAATGGTTATTGGCTTCGAATTTCTTTAATTTAGCTCTTAATTGCAAAACTTTGATTGTCTTGCAATTTTACCCCTGATTTCAATCAATTAACTTGGTAAAAATTAAATTTGGTCTCTTAAAATTCCAACCTTCTCAATTAAGATCAAATTAGGCTCCCAAACTTAATTTTTCACCAATTAAGCTCCAAATAAAATTAATTTGACACATTTAAAATATAATTAAGTCCTTGCACCTAATTAAATCCTTCAATTGGACCCAAATTAATTCTTAAACATAATTAAACTTTAAATTGGCCCAAGATTAAATCAAATTGGCCTATTAAAAATCTAATTATATCCCTAGACTTAATTTCTATGCAAATTCGTCCAATAATGATTTAATTTGACCTTTAATTTGCATTGTCTCTTTAGTTTTGTTTAAAATGAGGTATAATTAGGTTCCCGATTCCATCCAAAATTGCAACTTGATTTTTTCTACATGTGAAATCCTCCAAGCTTGCTTTTGCCAAAATGTCAGTCTTTATTTTATTTTTTGATTTTTTTTATTTTGAAAAGAAAAAAGATGAATTTGAAGGATAACCTAGAAATGGGTTATGATAGTTACCCTCCTCTTTATAATGTTTACGATAGAAAGTCTTGTAAAAGACTTTAAATAGTAAGCTTTGTAAAGAATAAAAAGAAATGAGATATGATGGAATCACCAGATCAAGAAATGATCAATCCTTCTAAAAGTGTTTGAAGTGAGGGCTCTAAAGCACGCTCAGAGAAAAAAAGACAGGACTAGGAAACACATTATTAAAGGACTAGAAAACGTACTCAAAGGAAAAATGAGATTGGATTTGTTAAGAAAAAGATGATCTTTGAAAAAAAAACCTTTTGAATTGGTATGGTTGCACCAGGCAACCTGCCTCTTGGTAGAATTCAAAATTTTTGAAATGGTCAAATTATCATGGGCGACCTGCCCAGGTGAAAAATGCAAAGACTTTTCCAAAGTGGTCTTATTGTAAAGGGTGACATACCCAGGCAAAAAAAAATAAACGGATTTTATTCTAGTGATGTCATTGTAATGGGCGACCTGATCAGAAGGAGGATTTGACTTTCATGGCAAAAGGATTTGGCCAGAGATGTCTTGAAAGGATAACGAGATAGGGCTCGAGAGGGGAACAAAAAGAGATAGGTCATAGAAATCGTACTATCTGGTATATGAAGGTTGGAAAGCGCACTCGGAATGAGTTAAAGTTAGAAAACATACTATTAGAGAGACAGGGGGCCAGAAAGCGCTATTCTAATATGCAAGGGCTAGAAAGCGTACTACGAAGAAGACAGGGTTAGAAAGTGCACTATTTTGATATATGAGGGCTAGAAAGCGCACCCAAAAAGGCGAGAAATAGGGTTGTGAAGCTTCTCCTTTATGATGGTTGAGGGCTCAAAGGCATACTCAAATAGATATGGTTGGTAAAGTACTAACCCATCAAGGATTATTTTTCCTAATTTCATAATGAGGACTCAAGTGCAATGCATAATGATGTCTGTGTACTTACCTGAGAAATATAGGTCCCTTTTTCTTCATGTAGTTTCCTCTTGAAAGTTTGAGTCTTTGTAGTAAGCTTCGCTGTCTCTTTTATTCTTGCTTACTCGAGTCAAAACTTGTGATCTTGACCTCTAGGAAGGGCCCAATATCATCAAACTTCTTTGCCCTCAACCTTTATCTTAAAGGTCGCCAGCTCTGCCCTATATTTTCTATTTTCTTAGAAAGGGAATTATAGAGCCAACCCTATTATGTATTTTTTGGATTGCCCCCTAGCCTGATCATGCCCCTAAATTTAGGTTTTCTATGGAGATGAGGCTGTGCGGAAGAAGATTTGATTATTTACAAAGAGTTATTTTCATGGAGAATTTTTGGAATTTTCAAAACTATTCCAAATACAAAAACCATTTGGACATCAGTTTAAAGAAAACTTGTTCTGAAGAAATTCAAATGATTTCTAAGGAAAGGTCTTCATAAGTGTTGAATTTTTTTTTTTGCTTTTGGTGAGAATATAAAGTAACATTTTGTTGGTCAAAGGGGTTCAAGCTTCAATTTGAGGGTTTTAGAGAACCACTCTTCAAAGCATTCATGTTATTTGTATGAATAATAGAACTTGTTTCGCATGAGAATGCATTGCCTATCGATCTAAATTGTCTGCCTTAGATTAGAAAGGGCTTGATTAGGCACATAACATAGGCTTTGGCTATTGGCTATGAAGAAAATATACATTTATAGGCTTAAAAGGTGTTTAAGGGATTTCAAGACTAAGGATCACTAGTGCTTGTTTCCAGACCTCTTTTGGTCCAAGTATTTCTAGACCTTGCAAAATGGTCCATCGTGTCCCCCGGTGTCGAGCTTGGGGCTTTTCATCTTTGTTTTTTTTTTTCATTTATTTTTGAGCATTATCATCATATAAGTTATTTTTGTGGTATGCTCAAAACATTTTTGATTCTTTAGTTTCTTTCATGCCCCCTAACTTTGTTTGGGTACCTTTAATCATTGAGGATTGTTTTTTCTTTTTGCACTTGCCTCCCAATGTGGGGTGTAATCCTAGCCAAGATTATTTTTCAAGAAAAATGCATTAGACTTAAAAGGGGACTACAAAAGATTTTTTTAGTATTGTTAAAGGATTATCAAAGATGACATTTCCTCATTTGAAACACATGCATTCAAAATTGGTAAGCTTTTCTTTCTTTCATGCGAATATGCAAAATGGTTTCTCATTATTCTTTCAGCTGAAACTTGGCTTTGAAGTCATCTTCAAGTTGTCCTTCAGGTTTTTCTAGGTATATGGTCACCTTTCTAGGATATCACTTGAATTTCCAGAACTTGTATGTTATAACAAACAACAATTTGATTTTTTTTATATTAAAACCTTGATTTCTAAAAAATTCTTGTGAAAACATGGGATCATGCATAGTTTTTTTAAGGAAAAGGACTCACACCAAAGAAATCTTGGCCAAACTTTGATTTTATTGATTGATGATAATAATACATCAAGCATAGTATTTATTTATAACATTAGAGTTTACAAGTCTAGGTAGATCTTCTCCGTCCATATTTGTCAAAATTAAGGCTCCTCTCGAAAAGCCTTTCTCACTACATATGGTTCCTTGTAGTTTGGCGCCCATTTACTGTGATCTTCCCCTGATGCTAGTGAGATCTTCTTCAACACTAGATCTCCTTCCTTAAATATCCTTGGCCTAACCTTCCTGTTATATGCTTTCGCCATTCTGCTTTGATATAACTAGTGGTGGCAAATGGTTGCTAGTCTCTTTTCATTGATTAAGTTTAACTGCTCAAATCTTAACCTTGCCCACTCTAATTCATCCAGTTTTGCATCTTTCAGGATTCGTAGTGATGAAATCTCTATTTCTAAAGACATAACCGCCTCCATCCCATATACCAAAGAATACGGGGTTGTATTTATGGAAGTTCTTACTATGGTGTGGTATGCATGAACCGCGTACGGAAGCATCTCATACTAATCTTTATAGGTGACCACTATTTTCTGAATGATCTTCTTGAGATTCTTATTAGCCGCCTCAACCACTCCATTCATTTTCAATTTGTAAGGGGAAGATTGAGATGTTTAATCTTCCATTTGGCGCAGAGTTCAGCAATCAACTTTCCATTGAAATTCTTAGCATTATCAGTTACCAATCTTGCTGGTAAACCATAATGACAGACCAAATCCTTCTCAATGAATCTCTTGACTACTTTCTATGTTACATGGGTGTAAAAGTTGGCTTCTAGCCATCTAGTGAAGTAATCGATGGCCACCAAAATGAATTTGTGTCCGTTGCTTGCTTTGGGATTGATTGGCCTTATGACATCCAAACCCCACATATCAAAAGGCCAAGGCGAGGTCATATTGAAAAGCGGTGTTGGAGGTGCATTTATCTTATCACCATATATTTGACACTTATGACACCTTTTAACATAGTCTGCACAGTCTCTCTCAATGGTCTACCAGAAATATCATGATCTTTGCATTTACTTTTCCATCGTATGGCCATTAGCATGGGTGGCACAGATCCCCTCATGGACCTTCTTCAAGGCTTGCTCATTCTCATTCTCTTTCAGACACCTGAGTAGAGACCTGTCAAATGACCTTTTATATAAGATTTCCTTGTCCAAGTAAAAGTTCATAACCATTCTCCTCAAAGTCTTCTCATCTATCTTAGAAATCCTTTAAGGGTGTTCATGGTACTGGAGAAACCTCTTGATATCACTGTACCATAATTTCCCATCTAGGGATTCTTCAATTATGCAGCAGTGAGCTTGGAGGTCTTTGACTTCGATATCTATTGGTTGGATCTTCCACTGAGTAACAACTTGTGTCATTAAAGCTAGGGTGGTCAAGGCATCAACAAACTGATTCTTATCTCTGTTTATATGGATGAATTTGATCTCTTCAAATTCATTGGCTAACTTTAAAAGATACTTTTGATATGGCTTTAACTTCTTATCCTTGGTTTGCCACTCCCATTTTACTTGGCAGATTATTAGCAGGGAATCCATGAAGACTTCAAGCTTCTTAACCTTGAGTTCTAAAACAGCTTCCAGGCTGATGTGCAGGCTTCATACCCAGTCGTGTTTTTGGTACATTCAAACTATAGCCTTACCAAAACAGGGTACTGCTTCTTTTCTGGGAAAATTATTACTCATTCAACCCCATTTCCTAATATGTTTACTGCTCTATCAAAGTAAAGGGTCCACCTATCACTCTCATATGTCATTCTCAACTATCAGCATATCTTCATCTAGGAGGTGAAAATTTAATGTTTCGTAGTCTTTTACTACATGATCTGCGAGATAGTCGGCGATTGCAATTCCCTTTATAGCTTTTTTTGTCATAAAAACAACGACCCTCAATATTGGGAGAATTTCTATAATTATAAGGCAATGCATTATAGTTCCCATTATAGGTAACGACAAGCCTTGTTAAGACGAGCTTCGGTGGACTGCTATCAATTTATTGAAGCCTACACATATTTGCTTTCTTCTCTTGGAAACTTATCATGCCTACGACATCATCCTTTTTTCGCCTTCTCTATTTGTAAAAAACTATAAGTCATCATTTGTATCACCTTCTAGTAAAACTCTTCATATTCATCGATGTTATATCCATTTGCTCTTTGGAACCTATAAAATTGTCACTCTTTATTGAACCTGATTCATTTTTTATTAGCAAACATCTGACTTGCACTAACATGTTATACAACTTATCCATGGTTACCCTTAAAACCTTCTCTCTTTTTTTTATCTAAACTCCATGACATTTACTCCACCACTATTGGGAGCATGATTAAGCAAGGGGTTGGAATTGATGTTGGGAGTATCTTCAAAGGTTATTCATCCTGCTTTGAATAATTGTTAGAGCTTCCTCTTGAATGTTGATCAAGTATCAATATTGTGGCCATGGTTTTCGACATGGTACTCACAAGTTAGATATAGTTTATACCAATTTAGGGAGGCTTTTTGTGGTGGAAATGAAAAGGGGCCATATGACCTATGCTTAGCAATTTTGCATACATTTCTCTTAAGGGAATAGGTAGAGAAAGGAGTTGTTCTTGGTTTCTTTGGTGGGCTTTCCCTGGGTTGTTTTGAGCTTGGTTTTTTGGTAGGTTGGTGGGCTGGTTTACCGAAAAATGCTTAGCAAAGTTAATATTGGATATTTAGGAAGGTGGGATCTAGTAGCTTGAACTTTGGTTGCTTTGGGTTTGGTAATTCTTTGTACCCTTATATCCTCCTTCCACATTACTCATCTCAACATCCTTTTTCCTCTCAGTAAACCCCTTCTTCTCGGTAAGTTTCAATATTCTACCAGCTCTTATCCCTCATTTTATTCTCTCAATAATAACAACAACATCCTAAAAATATTGGGCGGAGCTACCCATCAAATAATCATAATATAAGGACTTGAAAGTATTGGCAAATAGAATCACCATCTCTTTCTCCAATAAAGGTGTTTGTATATACATTGCCTTGTCTTTCCATATATGAGTGTACTCCCTTACAGTTTCCTTATTGCTCTTTTCCATCACCATCAAGCTAGTCTGGTCTGAAGCGATGTCAATATTGAACTTGTATTGTTTCAAGAAAGCATCAGCAAGATCACTCCATTTCTTAACCTTTGTGTTATCCAAGGTCATGTACCAACTTAACGCAAAATCGATCAAGTTGTCTTGGAAGAAATGAATGAGCACCTTTTCATCATTAACTTCTTGATCACCACTACGTTTGGTACCAATCATATCTCAACTACTCTAATAGGGTCATATACGTCAAATCTCTCAACAACTCTCAATCTTTCCTCCTAAACAACCCACTTATCTTGTTCAAGATGATCGAAGGATTTAACCTTATGAGATCCCTCATTGTTAGATCTATTATGGCCGACACTTGAGCAAGCATAATCGGAAGAGTCATCAAAATGCTTGTTGTTCCTTGTGGTCCAGTAGCGGGATTTGCCCCTATTTTTTATGAGTTAAGGATAACTAGAGCTGTTGGCGGTGGTAACATGGTTAGCAGCTGACTAGATGTCCCTTTCCTAGACTATGCTCATAGGAGTTTCTCGAGTAAGCTAGCCATCTAAGCCATATTATTCTTAATGTCTTCCAGCTCTTTTTGGTAGTGGGCTTTAAAGGGAGCCCTCTTTTCGTTCTTCATTCTTTTACAAAACCTAGTATTGTAGACTCTAACAGGGGACCTATATTTTGAGTACCTGCCATGCACATTCCATAATTTATAAATGCATATGGATGTATAATTATGCATGCTAATGTATGTTAGATATGGATTAGTTATACCCTGGGATGATATATAGTCACCATTCCTATATAAACAGGTAGGGTTCTAATCTTTTTGTAGTTGTCAAGACAATTTAATCTAAGCCAATGCTTAATAAAAATATAATATACTCATCACAAATAGATATTGCTTAAAAGATTGGGTCTAAGCACTTTTTATTAATACTTGATGAAAACTTTTACATTTGAAAACTAGTCTTCTCATCATCATCGTTAACAAGAGGAATAAAGGCAAAGCCTTTGTTTTCTATATTCCTAAAAAAGAGCATCAATCTCAGTTATGCTTTGATGATATCAATGGACATCCCTTCCAACATGCTGATTGTTGTTGGTGTCAATCATATGGTTGTGCCACTCGAGCAGTCCATTCTTTTCTTCCAAATGTTTTACCTTAGCCTTTTCTTTGTCAAGCTTCTTCTCTAGCAGGTTGATCTCAGTTCTCTAATTATTGAATACCCCCAACATCTTTTCCTTTGACTTTTGCTTCAGCCAACTCACTTTACAGCATCACATGCTTGTATAACCTTTTTATACTACTCAATTCGGCTTTCTAACTTAACTTGGTTCCTTGAAGACATATCAGCCCTTTCTTGGCAATCATTGATATTGGTTTTCAAAGCCTTTAGCTCAGTACTAGTTTGCATCCAATGTGTTCCCAATTCTCCTTGCTATTTCTTAGCTTGGTTTTTAGCTGCCTTTTCTTCTTTCAGTTGCTTCTCTAATAACATGATTTTCTTGTCCTTTTCATCCAGCTATTGCTCTACAAACTTTCTCAATTTCTCTTTAGTGAGGAGTTGCTCCTCAAGGGATATCCTGAGGGCTTTACTGGCGCCCACCTCCATTTGAAGCTTTTCCAGTTATTTTCTTAACTCTTCCTTGTTGTTAATCCTCTTTGTTTTAGTTGGTTTAATAGCTTATGAAGTCTTGATTTATACCCAAGAGTCATGGGGATGGTGACTACTCATAGATTTCTCCACTTTGGATACTTTTTACAAGTAACTGGATCTCTCAAACCATCTAATTCCTTCTTGACCAATATCAGAAGCTTCGAGTTTTGTATGATGTTCACCATAACTTCCAAAGCATATTGGTCCTTGAATAACCTAGAGAATTGGGATAGCCCAACCATTCTTGGCATATGTTGTATGCCCCTAAGTTGCCTTACAACCAAAGCGGGCATATAACTGACATATCCAATCAGAAGCACCCACCATCTTTGCCCACAACTCATCAAGCAATATGTTTCTCACATCCACGAGGCTTTCCACTGCACTTCTTCTTGCGGGATTCTTTGTAGAGATATGAAACTTTGATCAATTTGGCCAATTTAGTTAGCACTTATCCTGCCTTTGGTGGAAGTAGACTTTGTATAGATTTCGAGGAAATTCAATTAGTAAATCATACTCTTCCAAAGTAGGACACATGTCTACATTTATAAAAGTGAAGCACCGATACTTGGGGTCCTAAAAATACATCAAAGCTTTAATTGCTTAATTCTACACGGACACCTTTGTGATTTCCATTACCCTCCCATATTTATTCAAAAACTCATCCTCGTTGATATTTTTTATTTGTGGGATGAGCCTTTTCAAGTCATTTCCAAAGCAACTCACATTTCTGATGAGTGGCAATTTAATATCATTTAGTCTTAGACAATCCCCTTCTAATAGTTGTAAGGATTCAGAATCCAATCCATATCCAATAAAGGTAATCTCTTTAATGCTGGCTATTTTATCAACCCTAAGTCCTGCAATTGAAGATGCTTTTTAGGGTTGAACATGTCTTAATGCAACAAAGTTTAATTATGGAACATACATCCTATAGGCAGGTTCTATGTCTTTTTACGTGAGACGTTGAGGTAAGCATTATCTAGTCTCAAAAAGGTCTCTTGTTGTCCCGGTGATTACCCTCATGAAGGTAATATGAGGGGCTCAATAAGTAGTGAGATGGTATGTATACCAATCACTATCAATCCAAGCACTCAACAAAGAATCAAATAGTTTCACAAACTTAAACTCTAACTGAAAGTTATAGTGTAATGACCCAGTTTTTCATAGCCAAAATCGGAGGAATATATATATATATATATGTGTGTGCCACCACGTTACTAATAATTCTCACAGTAGTATTCATGAGTTTATCATAACAGAATTCATCTCTTAATATAATGCAATACTCATGAAATTTCACGATACAACATTCTCGTAAAAAAGAATACCACATACATACATTCATAACATCATGTTTACACGTTCATGCATTCACTTCCATGTTTCATTACAATTATCGATACAAGTCATTTCAGAAGTGTCGAATGGCAACTAGTACATTCGCTCCTTCCAAATACAAAACACCTAAAACATGTTATTACATAGTTCCTTTCAAAATATATGGACCTGTGAAAAGGGTTTTCCTACGCACCTTGATTGTGTGATGTCCTTGTTACAAAAGCAAAATGGATACAAGAATTATAAATAATCTAAAATATGACAACAGATAACTAAAAGCATATCGGCATTACTTCCGTTTATAATCTAAGTGAGTATAATCCTTTTGTTACCCCTTACATACATAATACAACCTTAATATTTCCTTAACTGTAATATCTTTACTCTCACATCCCAATCTTTCTATAGGTATGGTAGGGATCGAAGTTATTTCATTTGTCATAGTTATTTTAATTCGTTTTATTATGGTCGTCATTTACGAGACCACTAATACATTTATCCACCTTATTCTCACTCAGTCTGCCATCTCGGATGCCATTAACCATAGCTAATTATAATATACACACCCAATCATCCATCTCAGATGTCATTAACCATAGTTAGTCATAATATATATATCCAGTCATCCATCTTGGATGCCATTAGACGTAGCTAATCACGATATTCAACCCGGTCATCCATCTCGGATGTCATTCACCGAAGTTAATCATAACTTCCAACCCGGTCATCCATCTCGGATGTCATTAGCCAAAGTCAATCATAACATACACTCCCAGTCACTCATTTAGTATACCATTAACCAAAGCTAATAATCAACATAACTCGGTCATCCATCTCGGATGTCATTAGCTGAAGCTAATCACAATGTACACAATCGGTCATCCATCTACGATACCATTAGCCGAAACTAATAATCAACATAACACGGTTAACCATCTTGGATGCCATTAGCCGAAGCTAATTGCAACTTCCAACCCGGTCATCCATCTCAGACGCCATTAGCCAAAGCTAATCATAACTTCTAACCCGATCATCCATCTCGGATGCCATTAGCTTAAGCTAATCATGACGTACACGTCCGGTCATCCATCTAGGATACCATTAGCTGAAGCTAATCATCAACATAAACATTCCATGATAGCTTAACATTCATTATAACACAATAATAGATCCTTCGTAATACTCGTTCAAACATTCTATAAAAGTTTAATATTCACCATCACATAATAATATGTTCTTCGTAATACTCATATAAACATTCCATGTCAGTTCAACATTCACTAAAACACAATAATAGATCCTTCATAATACTCGTTCAAACATTCCATAATAGTTTGGCATTCACTATAACACAATAATTGATCTTTCATAATGAATTCATTTCAGGAAATTAACATTATGATTGAAAGGGTTGGAAGCCACCTACGTGTTCCTCCCGTGGGGTGTCCTTGTTCAGTCGAAGGTCCGATCCCGGTCGCACCACCAACACATCAATGGTCACATAACTCGTCACCATACATATTTCAAGAATACACATATTCACATTCAAGTATTTCATATATTACACAATCATAAAAGGAAATCGCTACAGGCATTTAAGTCTGTCGCAGAACATCGTTAGTGAAAACTGGTTCGCTGGTGACATAGAATTCGTTGACGAAAACTAACTCGCTGGTGACACAGAATTTGGCAACGAAAAATAATTCACTGGTAACACAAAATTCGACAGCAAAAACTAACTCATTGGTGACACAGAATTTGGCAACGCAATCCAGTTCTATGGCTAATGTATGAAATCGTTTGCATACCTAGTCTACTATTAACTCAGAAATCATTGTTGAAAACTGAGTCGCTGCTGACCCAAAAATCATCAACGTAACTTGGTTCTACGACTGACATTGAAATCATTAGCGCACCTAAGTTACTATCGACTTAAAAATCATTGACGAAAACTAAGTCGCTACCGACCTAGAAATCGTCAATGTAACCCAATTCTACGACTGACATTGAAATCATCAGCACATATAAGCTACTGCTGACTTAGAAATTTTTGATGAAAACTAAAAAGCTGCCGACTCAGAATTCGTCAATGTAACCCAGTTTTACGGCTGACATTGAAATCGTCAGCGCACATAGGCTATTGTTGACTCAGAAATCGTTGATGAAAATGGATTCGCTGTCAACCCAAAAATTGTCAACGTAACTCAGTTTTATGGTTGACGCTGAAATCATCAGCGCACATAGGCTATAACTAACTCAGAAATCGTTGTCAAAAATTGATTCGCTGTCGACATAGAAATTGTCAACATACCTAGTTTTACAGTTGACGCTTGATTAGTACTTAAAAGTGCATTTTTATCAAGGTTTTATATCATCATTTTGCACTTGAAGTATCAATAACTCCTTAACTAAAACATGTTTTATAATAACATATCTAATAATATAAGATACCTTTAA